>Ga0256407_10008164_pt1 | contig 15472 bp, 11 predicted proteins | sample RumenRJG_04DNA_FD_193489 | JGI IMG/M metagenome (GOLD analysis project Ga0256407, IMG submission 193489) | Bovine rumen microbial communities from Lethbridge, Alberta, Canada - RJG_04 | ecosystem: Host-associated > Mammals > Digestive system > Stomach > Rumen | place: Canada: Alberta...
AGCATACATTTATCTCTCTGTATTATAGATTTTTTTGGGCGAAAAAATTGTACAGGAAAATGTATGCTTTTTCAATATTTACAAGGGTTACAGCGTTTTAGCTACCCACACAAACTGATGAAGAGCCTTAAGATTTAACATAATTTGTATGATTCCTCCTTTTATTTGAAACCTTCCAGTATGGGCATGTGCACTCCTCCCCAGATCTATTTGATCTATCCCCTTCGTTTTATAAAGGTTCGTTCGATCTCAGCCTGGCCGAAAGCAGGTTTTCAGGCCTGTTGCACCCCATACCATCCGATTCCAGTTTAGAATAGAATGTTTGTCAATTTGCTACGTGGTTCTGCCCTCCCAAGCATTTATTATGAAGATACCAAGGCGAACCCACAGATGGTATGCGTCACCATTCTGGTGAATCAGATATCTCCTTTTCCACGTTCTTCCGAGGAAAACTGATCCTCATTTCATTCAGATCAGTCCGCTGTATCCCCTTCGGACAAATATGAATTTACAGCAAAATGGGTTCTTTGAAAATTGCCAAAAAGTGAGCAGTATCCTGTTTTTAGGATATCACTTGAATTCTGTCCTGTTAGTTTTATGGGAGCGTGTGTTTGCTATTCAATTTTATTTTAATATTCCTGTCTGTGCGGGGGGGCTTCCAACCACCTGTACATCGTCTCTGTCAGCAAAATCATCGGTTGCATTATCTTCTTATTTTTTATTTTGAACACTCAGTTGAAGTGCCCAATTTTTTGATTTATTTTCGTGTCTCAACTGCGTCCTCTTCTTAACCCCGCAGTTCATTTTTTCTGAAACCCGCTAAAATCAAGGGCTGAAGGGGCGTCATTCATATCTAATGTCTATGTGCCGAAAAACACTGTTTTAGACATTATTGAAAGCAAATTTTTAGCGTCCATTCATGTCTAAAAGTGCAATTTTGCCGTACTTTATAATAATGTTTTTATGGCATAAAGATTTTATGTTCTTACGGGCTAACACCCGTGACTTTAGTCATGGGATACAGCCCGCAAGATGTTATCCGACAAAAACGAGCCCTGCATTCTTTCTTACTACAGTCACATCCCTTGTCGGATAATTTGTACTGCCTTCTCCATAGGCACGATAATAAGCGCCTTTTGAATACTGGCTGTTCATCACACAACGCATACCACCGTATATAAATACCGCTCCGGGGAGCATCCGGCGTATGTTATTATAGTACCGGACGGATTTTTTTACAGTAAGCCGTGACAGTTCCAGGTCTGCCTGTCTTCTGCCGACAGCCTTGATACGCTGTTCATACCATACCGACAGAGCTGGACAGTCTTTCGGCTGTTCTGAACGCGGTCTGCGGTTCCTGGCGACAGTCACGCCATCAAGCTTATAGGTACGTTCCCGCTGTGCTTTGACAATCTGCCTGTCATGCCGCCTGAACTGCTGTACTTCATGAGCCGTAAGGCCGTCAGTGACTACATCCAGACCGCATCCTATCGCTGCTATGCAGACAGCATCTTCAGGATGTCCCTTACCGATATCATGTGTCGATCTGTATCCCTGTGTCTGGAAGCCGTAACAGCCGTGTACATTTTCTGAGCCGAACATATCTGTCAGCCCGTCGAGAATGTACGGTATCGCCTGGTTCAGCACACTGAGTGCACCGTATTTTTTCTTCAGTCCAGCCTTGTCGAGTCTGGCTTTGGTATCCTCGTCACCTTTGTGTATCCTGTTATGGCAGTCCTTACAGAGACCAATGATGTTTTCAGGCACGTCGGATCCGCCTTTAGACCTTGGTACGATATGATGAAAATGCTCTATCGGTCTCCCACATCAGGCGCATCTGCCGTTCTGTATGGCATAGATGTAGTCTTTTACACTGTCGTAGTTTTTGAGCCTTCCATTCTGGAAGTCAATGCCTCTTACAGAGCCGTCTTCCATACGCATAAAGGCAAACTTATTGATCTCTAACGTCCAGTCCGTTACTGGAAGGATGGAGCATATCTTCCTTACCATGTTGAGATGAGTCCTTACGAGCTGTGCAGCGGTAGGTGTCAGCCATCCGGCCGGGCGTTTCCGGTCATTGAATCTGGCTTCCGTGTTGATGATATCCTTTAACTTTACAGGTTTGTCGCATCCCGGAAGGATGCGTTCCATCAGGCCTTTGAACGTAGTGCCCAGCTGCTTTGCAAGACGCTTACGTGCAAGACGTTCGCCTCTGCGTGAAGCCTGACGGTGCTGCCTGCGGTCCGACATAAGTTTTGGTATGTCCTTGTTCCTTGTGGTGACATGGGCTTTGAATACAACTTCGCCTTTGTCATTAAGGACAGCCTCGCCTATGTTCGTGCGCCCCGGATCAGTGCCGCCGTGTAACGGCTGTGTTCCGTCACCCGGATCGTTTTTAAGCTGTATCACAAACGGGACATGACTGGTTATGCGTGCTTTGCCAGCATTGAGGAGCCGCCTCACATGTCCCTGTCTTGTTGTAGGCATCAGTGGCTGTCCTGATGCCGATATAACGTATATGTACTTCTGTGATGTTAACATACCCATCAGGTCTGATGCCTCCTTTCCTTAAATTAACTACAGACCGTCGCCGGTAAGGCACTAATCTGTAGTATTACAGTCTCCATAGCCTTGGTGCAGCTATAACCATTGTCCGGGGCTTGGAGTTCACCCCGGAGTGATCGCTGCATCAATATAGCTCTGCTCACAACCGCTGTACCACTTCCAGTACAGCATGTCCGACTACATCAGCCGGTCAATCCCCTGGGCTTGCCCAGGGGTGTTGTGAATGACTCTTCGTCTTTCAGTTTTATTCCCCGGAGAATAGTCTTTATCATACTGATCATTTGCAATTTTCTGTCAGCATATTTTGATACCTATCGAAGGGTATCACTCTTATTGTTGCCGCATTGCCTACAAATTCTTCGAGGCCAGGTTTCTGCCAGTCAAAGCAGTAGACAATAAATTTATCTTCACCTCTCAGATTCCATCTGGCACCTTTTATGAATCTGTTCAGCCTGCACAGCTCGCAGTTTGTAAAAAAGAAGTAGTAGGTATCATTTAAAGTCCCGTCACAGTCTATAGAAAGACGGTTGACCTCAAAATCAGGACTAAGATTTTCCATCCTGCATATCTCTTTTATTCTTTTCTTTTCCCATCCTGCCTCTGTCATGTCTTTTAGGAGCAGTTGGCCCTCCAGACTATAAGGGATCATATACAACCGGTCAAAGCCACACTGTCCAAGTGAGAGATAATTTTTATTCTTATCTCCGATCAGTACATCTCTTATTCTTTTTTCATTCCGGTAGAAGATCAGGGCTCTGGACTTATTATCCTCCTGCTTCATTTCTTTTCTCATTCCTACGCTATAAGCATAAGCCGAGAAATTGTTCTCAGAACGGTCTACCCAGTTGGTATTCTTCTGCTCTATATTATAGACGCTATATATACCGCCATTACTAAAAAGAACACCCATTGCTCGTGTTGACATATATCGCGAGTATGCATCAACTTTATCGTTATTTAAATCTATCTCTCGGTATACACTTTCGCTTACCTTTTTCCTTCCTTTTTTTCCTTTTACTTCCAGAGCCGTGAAATAATAGGGCGGGTTGTCAAGTACATCTATCTGGTTAAGAGAGGGTCTTATATCCGATGTTGACTTTACTCCTACGCTGTACAACATGATGAGAGTAAGACCCTGTCTATACACTCTCTGTCCCTCTTGCGCCCATTTCTTTTCACCCTGTGCAATCCGGTAAGCATTGATTTTTCCATAAAGATTATAATATCCGTAGCATCCGATCCTGAAATCCTTCAGATATTTATTTCCGTTATTTTCAAAGTCATTCAGAACAAACATGTGCTTCTTCTGTATGACTACTTCTTTAACAATTCCCTCATCAGCTATTTTTCTGAGTGCCTTTGCGTATATATATGGATCGCCTAATAGAAAAAGTCCCTTCTGCGGAACTACTCCTACTGTCAGCAACAACTCTATTATTTTTCGTCTCTTTCCTGTTTTATAATCTGGTTTTCTTCCACCCATTTTTTCCTTCTTATTTTTTATTTTGAACATGTAGTTGAAGTGCCCAATTTTTTGATCTATTTTCGTGTCTCAACTACATCCTCTTCTTAACCCTGTAGTTCATTTTTCCTGAAACCCGCTAAAATCAAGGGCTGAAGGGGTGTCATTCATGTCTAATGTCTATGTGACGCAAAAATACTGTTTTAGACATTATTGGAAGGAAATTTTTAGCGTCCATTCATGTCTAAAAGTGCAATTTTGCCGCTCTTTATAATAATATTTTTACGGTATAAAGATTTTATATTCCAAATCCTCAGAAAGATCGTTATTCTGAAGGAACCAGATCTCATGAGGGAGCCTTAAAGTAGCCTTGTTAAATGTATTAAGAACCTCTTCGCGGTCAGCGTTAGCACTAAAAACGAATATTGTTGTATGGGCAAAATCCGATTCGTCCAGTTCTTCTTTGGTATTGAATGCATCCATCTGTTCCTTGAACATCTGCTCATTCATGAACAGGGACGGAAGATACGCTGTATCTCTCATGCATGAGACATTATAGAGTCTGCCGCCAGAAGTAAAGCATAAAGTTTTATAAACATCATCAAACACTATAGCTGAAAGGACGTCCCTGAGCCCTCCTGCCTTTTTGATGTAAACATTTGCTACAATATTTCAAATTTTAAGCATATTCTTTGAAATTCTTGCCACAGAATTTCCACTTTTAAGCATATTCTTTGAAATTCTTGCCACATTCTTTCAACCTCCAAGCGTAGTTTTTGTGGTGTTAGAATATAAATAGTACAAGTTAAAGTGAGGTTTTCTATCACAGTGCATCAGCTAATACCACGAATAGTAACAACCGCCAGCATATAGTTAAATTAATTTAACTATATGCTTGTTAAAATAGTAATTTCATGGTAAGATATATTTATGACATCCGAAATCATCGTGCTTCTCAATTTATACTTAAACTGCGATTGAGCGGATGATTGATATTCGCAAGAATTATTCGGACTGCTGACTTTTGTCAGGCTGGAGGCAAAAATGGAAAGACGCAAACTGCCTGTTGGAATACAGAGTTTCGAAAACATAAGAACCGACAACTATGCCTACGTAGATAAAACCGAATACATCTGGAAACTCCTTTCAACAGGTAAGAGTTTCTTTCTATCTCGTCCCAGGCGCTTTGGCAAGAGCCTGTTCGCCTCGACTCTCGAGAGCTATTTCAGCGGAAAAAAGGAGCTGTTCAAAGGGCTTTACATATACGATAAGGAGAACGCACGCGGTGAAGATGCATGGGCGGATTACCCGATTATAGCCTTTTACCTGTCAGGAGGAGACTACAATGCTCCCGATGGATTAAAAAACACTCTAACCAAGACACTCGACCATGTAGAGAAAAAATATGGATTAACTCATACCGAATATGATCTCGCAAACCGCTTCAGCGATATGATAGTCCAGTTAAAAGAAAAAACAAAACGTCAGGTAGTCATTCTTGTCGATGAATATGATAAACCTCTGCTCACAACGATGCTTACGAATCCTGAACAGGAAGAAAGAAACAGAGAGCTTTACAAGGGATTTTTCTCTGTCTTAAAAGATGTCGATGGTGATCTGAAGTTTGTGTTTTTTACTGGTGTAACAAAGTTCACAAAGGTATCCATCTTCTCTGACCTGAACCAGCTGAGCGATATTTCTATGAGCGATAAGTTCTCTGGTATCTGTGGCATTACTGAAGATGAATTACAAAAAAGCTTCGATCCCGAGATTAAAGCTCTGGCAGAGGCCAGAAATATGACTTATGATGATTGTCTGAAAAAACTAAAAGAAATGTATGATGGTTATCGCTTTTCAGCCAATGGGATAGGTGTATATAATCCTTACAGTCTGCTCAGTGCTTTCATGGAGCAGAATTTCAGGCGCTACTGGTTCAGGACTGCCACACCAGAGTTTCTTATTAAAAAGCTTCAGGACTCAAGTATGTCACTGTCACAGATTGCTGACGGCGTTGAAGCCTCAGATGATGAGCTTTCTGACTATAGAGTAGAAGATAAAAACCCGGTCCCGCTCTTCTATCAGACCGGCTACCTGACTATCGGAAAATACGACAGTGACTTTGATCTGTACTCACTGTGTTTCCCTAACAACGAAGTAAAGTACGGTTTCTTTAACTCACTGATTCCATATGTATTAGGGTCAGCTGCCTCTGAAAATCCTCTTTCTCTGCGACAAATGTTCAGGGATCTGATAAAAGGTGAGCCAGATTCGTTTATAAGTCGCCTTACATCACTCTTTGCCGCCATCCCATACCCGGAGGGCAAGACTCCGGAGTATGAGGGCGAATGGTCCCGCCAGCTCTTCCTGATTCTTGAACTGATGGGTGCCTATACACAGTGCGAGGTTCACATGGCAACAGGACGCGCCGACTGCGTTGTAAAAACACCTGACTACATCTACGTCTTCGAGTTCAAACTCGACAAGCCAGTGGAAGACGCAATGGCACAGATAGATGATAAGGATTACACCATTCCTTATCAGGCCGATAACCGCAAGCTATATAAAATCGGCATCGTATTCTCGACTCAGAAGAGAAATGTAGCAGACTGGAAAATAAAATGATGTGTGGCTGAACATAGTCAGACCGGAGGTATATATGAGCGAACGTAAACTTCCTGTTGGAATACAGAGTTTTGAAAACATAAGAACCGACAACTATGCCTATGTAGATAAAACCGAATACATCTGGAAACTCCTTTCAACAGGTAAGAGCTTCTTTCTATCTCGTCCCAGACGCTTTGGCAAGAGCCTGTTCGCCTCGACTCTCGAGAGCTATTTCAGCGGAAAAAAGGAGCTGTTCAAAGGGCTTTACATATACGATAAGGAGAACGCACGTGGCGAAGATGCGTGGGCGGATTACCCGATCATAGCATTTTACCTTTCAGGCGGAGACTACAATGCTCCCGATGGATTAAAAAACACTCTAACCAAGACACTCGACCATGTAGAGAAAAAATATGGATTAACTCATACCGAATATGATCTCGCAAACCGCTTCAGCGATATGATAGTCCAGTTAAAAGAAAAAACAAAACGTCAGGTAGTCATTCTTGTCGATGAATATGATAAACCTCTGCTCTCAACGATGCTTACGAATCCTGAACAGGAAGAAAAAAACAGAGAGCTTTACAAGGGATTTTTCTCTGTCTTAAAAGATGTCGATGGCGATCTGAAATTTGTGTTTTTTACAGGTGTAACAAAGTTCACAAAGGTATCCATCTTCTCTGACCTGAACCAGCTGAGCGATATCTCTATGGATGATGAATTCTCCACTATATGTGGCATTACTCAGGAAGAGCTGGAAAATAATTTCCAGCCGGAGATCAATGCACTGGCAGATTCAGAAAGTTTAGACTACGAGGCGTGTCTCGCAGAACTAAAAAAAATGTACGACGGCTATCATTTTTCCAAAAAAGGTAAAGGGATGTATAACCCTTACAGTCTGCTGAATGCATTCGTAAGGCATGAATTCGGCAGCTACTGGTTTAGCTCAGGTACACCTGATATCCTTATAAAAAAGCTCCACGCTTCAAAAATGCCGCTTTACCGTCTGACTGATGGTGTAACAGCCAAAGAATCAGTAATACAGGATTATCGTGTAGACGATGTAGACCCGATACCACTCTTCTATCAGACCGGATATCTGACTATTTGTGGATATGACCGCCGTTTTAAACTTTATACGCTAAAATTCCCTAATGATGAAGTCAAGTACGGTTTCATGGACTCTCTGGTGAATGACGTTCTCGGATATCACGCTGAAGAAAATCCCCTCTCATTAGAGCATATGATCACAGACTTAGAGGCTGGCAAACCCGAATCGTTCCTGAATCGCCTTACATCACTCTTTGCCGCCATCCCATACCCGGAGGGCAAGACTCCGGAGTATGAAGGAGAATGGTCCCGCCAGCTCTTCCTGATTCTTGAACTGATGGGTGCCTATACACAGTGCGAGGTTCACATGGCAACAGGACGCGCCGACTGCGTTGTAAAAACACCTGACTACATCTACGTCTTCGAGTTCAAACTCGACAAGCCAGTGGAAGACGCAATGGCACAGATAGATGACAAGGATTACACCATTCCTTATCAGGCCGATAACCGCAAGCTATATAAAATCGGCATCGTATTCTCGACTCAGAAGAGAAATGTAGCAGACTTGAAAATAAAATGATGTGTGACTGAACATAGTCAGACCGGAGGTATATATGAGCGAACGTAAACTTCCTGTTGGAATACAGAGTTTTGAAAACATAAGAACCGACAACTATGCCTATGTAGATAAAACTGGATACATCTGGAAACTCCTTTCAACAGGTAAGAGTTTCTTCCTATCCCGTCCCAGACGTTTTGGCAAGAGCCTGTTCACATCCACTCTCGAGTGCTATTTCAGCGGAAAAAAGGAGCTGTTCAAAGGGCTTTACATATACGATAAGGAGAACGCACGCGGTGAAGATGCGTGGGTGGAGTACCCGATCATAGCATTTTACCTTTCAGGCGGAGACTATAATTCACCTGATGGACTTAAATTAACACTCAATGAAACCTTATCAGAATTCGAAGAAAAATATGGTATTTCGAGCATCAGTAGTGATCTGCCCAATCGTTTACGTAGAGACATAAAAACTGTCGCAAAAAAGACACAGCGTAAGGTAATCGTCCTTGTAGACGAATACGATAAGCCGCTCCTCTCCACAATGCTTACGAATCCTGAACAGGAAGAAAAAAATAGAGAGCTTTACAAGGGATTTTTCTCTGTCTTAAAAGATGTCGATGGGGATCTGAAGTTCGTGTTTTTTACAGGTGTAACAAAGTTCACAAAGGTATCCATCTTCTCTGACCTGAACCAGCTGAGCGATATCTCTATGGATGATGAATTCTCCGCTATATGTGGCATTACTCAGGAAGAGCTGGAAAATAATTTCCAGCCGGAGATCAATGCACTAGCAGATTCAGAAAGTTTAGACTACGAAGCGTGTCTCGCAGAGCTAAAAAAAATGTACGACGGCTATCATTTTTCCAAAAAAGGTAAAGGGATGTATAACCCTTACAGTCTGCTGAATGCATTCGTAAGGCATGAATTCGGCAGCTACTGGTTTAGCTCAGGTACACCTGATATCCTTATAAAAAAGCTCCACGCTTCAAAAATGCCGCTTTACCGTCTGACTGATGGTGTAACAGCCAAAGAATCAGTAATACAGGATTATCGTGTAGACGATGTAGACCCGATACCACTCTTCTATCAGACCGGATATCTGACTATTTGTGGATATGACCGCCGTTTTAAACTTTATACGCTAAAATTCCCTAATGATGAAGTCAAGTACGGTTTCATGGACTCTCTGGTGAATGACGTTCTCGGATATCACGCTGAAGAAAATCCCCTCTCATTAGAGCATATGATCACAGACTTAGAGGCTGGCAAACCCGAATCGTTCCTGAATCGCCTTACATCACTCTTTGCCGCCATCCCATACCCGGAGGGCAAGACTCCGGAGTATGAAGGAGAATGGTCCCGCCAGCTCTTCCTGATTCTTGAACTGATGGGTGCCTATACACAGTGCGAGGTTCACATGGCAACAGGACGCGCCGACTGCGTTGTAAAAACGCCTGACTACATCTACGTCTTCGAGTTCAAGCTTGATAAACTGGTAGAAGACGCCATGGCACAGATAGATGATAAGGATTACACCATTCCTTATCAGGCCGATAACCGCAAGCTATATAAAATCGGCATCGTATTCTCGACTCAGAAGAGAAACGTAGCAGACTGGAAAATTCAGGAGAATTGAAAAGGCAACGCACTACCAATCCGCAGTAAATGGTAGATAACCTGTTACAGATGTTACAGTTTTCTTCGAGAACAGGTGGTCTTGGAGAAATGCAAGAACTACAGAGAACAGAGCCGATTCAGACGAAGCCGCTTTCAGTGTAAATAAAGTGATTAACAACTAAAACTGACCCGCCTCTAGTTCCCGATAGCAGGTCCTAGAGGTGGGTCAGTTTTAAACGTTAAACATGGGTCAGTTTTAATTATAAATCAACATCCTTTAGCTTCAAACGCTTCTTATCGTCACGAGTTTTAAGCATGTATTAGTGTTCAGGTTCTAAATATTGGTCAGTCACAAGCTATTTATAATTTACGAAGCCAATATTCTGCACTCCGTAGCCGAAGTTTGTTCTCAGACACTGATCTACGCTTCTAAGTACCACATCAAAATTTTTCTTTGCCAGTGATGAGCAGCTGTCAAGCGACTGTGAAGCTCCCGGTTCCAGAGTAGTGTAAAAATCTATATTTTTGCATCCTTTTGAAAAAGCTGATGCAGCACGTGAAGTTATGGACGCTTGGTATATGTCCTGCGAACCCACTCTCTCACGCACTGATACATCATTTACCTGCCCATTGCTAAGTACGTGGAAAGTCACATTGAAGTAATCGGACGTGTTATCATATGTGCCTCCCACATCGAATCGAATGCTGTCACGTCCTTCATAATATCCATAAACCGTACATTTCGCATCTGATACATTAAAATCTCCGAATTCCTTCACTCTGACTCCACCGGAATTATATCCGTTTATCTCAAGGTAATCAGCCAGTTCTGAGAAATGAGAAGTGATCTGCTCCGGGAACTTTACTGTATACGAACACTTCAGTTTTTTCTTTCCAATAGAACATACTATAGTGCCCTGCCCATTTCTGAGAGGCGTGACAGTCACCTTTTTTTTATTGCTGCTTACCTTCATGCTGATGCATGGCTCGGCCCCCTCTGCTGTCCCAGCCTTGATTGTAGAAGACCAGTTTATCTGCGGCTTCTTCGCAGATGTGGTAAGCTTTATCGTATACTTCTTACCGGCATCAGTCATCTTCAGGTTCTTCTTTGACAGCTTTGCCGTGTTCTTCGCATAAGCGTCGATCGTATAAGCCCCTGAACAGGTTGGCGCCGCATTTGCATATGCCGGTATGATTAAAGCCGCTGACAGAGTCACTGCGGCCATTCTTTTTAAAAATTTATTCATCGTTCGTTTTCTCCTCAAATAAAAAAGCCCGAGGCCACTGGGAGGAGTGGTCCGGGCCTAAATGTCTATAGGTCTTAGCAGAGCTTATTACAGGGTGCTCTGCAAACCATTTTGTCAAATCATTGAGTTTTGTGAAGGATTGAGATTACTTCTTGTCAGTTTTAAGAGTCTTCCAAGATGAGTAAGCGCCTACATGCTTAACGCCATTAGCGTCATAGTAGTAAGCCTTTACACGTACCTTAACGGTAGCGCCCTTCTTTACTGAAAGTGTAGTCTTGGTTGAACCTACAGACTTTCCTGCAGTCTTTCCGCTAACCTTCTTCTGTACATAGTACTTCACATTAGGAGTTGTAGTATCCTTGGTGTACGTAACAGTAACCTTGGCACCCTTCTTGTTAGATACCTTTACTCCGGTAACCTTTGCAGGATTCTTGTAATTAGCCTTTACTGTTACGATTACAGCCTCCTGATCAGCGGCAACTGTATCATTTCCAGCATCAGATACTGTGATTACGGCTGTTCCTGGAGCAACTGCTGTTACCTTACCGGTAGAGTCTACAGTAGCTACATTCTCATCAGATGAAGCATATCCAAGTGAAGCACCAGAAGCTACGATAGAACCAGTCTCGCCTTCCTTCAGGCTGAGAGTCTTGGTAGAAACCTTAAGAGCTGACTCCTTGAGGTTAGTATAGTTGATTGTGATATCCTTTGCTACGAAAGCATCAGCAACACCAGTTACAGGAGCACCAGTAATACGAACCTTCAGAGAGCCATATCCATTACCATTGAAAGTAACCTTACCAGTAGTCTTATCAACAGTCACATATGGGTTAGTCTGCTCAACCCACTTGCCATCTACCAGATTTCCTGGAGTATAAGTGTATTTTGTGGCTGGAGTAGATGTAGCCTTGATGGTATCTGTCTTCTTGGCATTAGTAAGAGTAATATCAGCAGCATCGATCTTAGCCTTGATGAACTTGTCTGTTACTGTAACAGCAAGCTTGATCGTAGCATTACCATAGTGAGTGGTATCTGACTTAGCTGCAAAAGTTACAACTGAAGAACCAGTTTTCTTAGCTACAAGCTTATTTCCAGAAACCTCTACGACTGATGGATCACTTGAGGTGATGTTTGCAGCAGCCATAGCTGAATCATTAGCAAGAGCCGTGAATTCAGGATCTGTAAAGTCCTTTGTTGAAAGTGTAAGTTTGGCGTTAGTTGTGCCATCGCCCACAGTTCCATCCTCATTGTACTGAGCTGTAGCTTTAACATCCTGATTGTCAACCTTAACCTCAGCTGTTGTGAAAGTCTTAGCATTCCTTATTGAAATAACACGGACCCAGGCAGCCTTAAGATTAGCACCACTAAGGTTGTTTGTCACAAGTACATTATAGTACTGCTCTACCGCATTAAGAGCGTTGGCTGTAGCGGTAACTGTATCTCCAGAGAATGTAAGGTCTGTAGATGCATTATGGTAAGTAGTCAGATCACTTACACTTTCAGCACCAGTCACAGTATGACCAGCCTTGGTGTTATAAATAGGCTTACCGTCCTTATCTACCTGATAAGCGGTATAAGTCAGCTTCTCAGTTGCAGACTGTGCATTATCAAGAGTTGCTCCTATAGCCTTTGAGAAATCTGAGCCTGTGAGAGTTATAGTCTTAGTAATCACATCTGAGTTAGGATTAGAGTTAGCTGTAATTTCTGTATTACCAATCTTCATAGTAGACTTCTCGGCAGTAACATTGATTACAAGCTCATATGACTGACCTTTGCCAGTTGCATCTTTCATGTAAACTGTAAGAGTTGAAGTACCTACGCTTACAAATCTAAGAGTAAGATCCTGGTATTGAGTATGTGCTACTAAAGTAGAATCATCAGCATCTGTCGGTTTCTTTGATACCTCTACAGATGTTCCACTAAGGCTGTATCCAGTAATCTGAGTCCAGTCACGTTTTGGTGTATTGGTGTCATCGAATGTCAGTTTTGCCTCTTTTGTTCTATCAGTCTGCTCCGACTTCTGCATTACTTTTACAGCAAACTTACCATTACCTGTGACACTCTGCGTTGTTCCAGCTACGTTGTTCGTGTCTGCAAGTGTAAGGGTATATTTCGGATCTACTGTTTTATTTACAATATGTACAGTCCATGTCTTATCAACATTTCCTGATGTATTGTAAAGTGTGAAGTGGACATCTCCTGCCAGATCAGATCCATTAGCTGTTACCCTAACAGTCTCACCGTTCGTTAATGCATCAGCTTTGTTATTAATGGCGCTCTGTGAAACAGTCGCATTTAGTCTACCATCAAAGTTATACTTCTGAACTGTTACAAGATTACCGTTGTCCCATGCAAGTTTTACAGGTGAGCTGTTGGCCTGTTTGTCATACTGAATATGATAATCAATGTAATCAGATCCATTTGCTGTGAGAGTAGTCTCGCCCTCATCTTTAGTTATTTCAGTAGCAGCTTCAGCCTGTACTGCATTTCCAAGATTTGCAACCGGTGCAAATGTGAATGCTGTTGCTGCAGCGAGCACCAGAGCTAAACCTTTTTTCATGTTTAACATTTTAGTATGATTCCTCCTTTATTGTGGAAATCCGTTCTCAGGTCTCATGCACTCTTTCCCCAGACCTATTTGAAGCTTTTCACTCTTGTACTCACTACCACCGGTTTCCCGCTTCGAATCTTGTACAAGGCGTATTTGCAATCTCAGCCTGGCCAAAAGTCGATTCGTCGTCTCAGATCAATCACATCATTTAAATATGAAAGAATTGCGATAACTCTTCGATGGCACTCCTGCATCCGGATTCCAGTATGGAATAGAATGTTTGTCAATATGCTACGTGGGTTCCTGACCTCCCAAATCTCACATCCGGTATAAGGCGAATCAGCCAGCATCAGTCAGCATGCGTCGCCGACTCGATACAGGACTTTCTGCCATGACTGCTAATGAAACCAGCAGCCTCGCAGATCACCCCATCACCATAGACTGATCAGGTACCAGACATTTTTATGAACTCACGTCCCTCCGGGGTTCGCTGTATCCCCTTCGGACAATTATGATTTTACTTTAAAAAATGATATAAACAACGGCCATTATATTGGAGTTTGTCCGTTTGGTAACGAAAGCCGCATATTTGACCGTTTCGAAATTTTCAGAAATTTTAACATTGTTTAAGGAATTTTCAAGGAATATAATTAAATATTTTTAATTAAATTTTATATAAAAAAACTTACAGCCTCTGAACCGGTCGGCTGTAAGTTGTATAAAATAGTAATTTTGCTATATACATAACGCGTTACAGATTCATTTAATCCGCCAGAGCATAGGCATCTCCGTCTCCAACCTTTCCAACTATAAAAACGACCATATTAAGCCATCTGCGGTGTAAAATATTTTCCTGCCGTCTCCCCCGATAGACCAAGTTTGCGCATGATATGTGCTTTGATCTGGTTATCCGTCATAACCGGATTTACATCATGACATGTCTGTATGGCTGAATTTATCGTAGAAGTCTTTGACTTTTCTTTAGCATGCTTTTCTACTTCGCCACTCACTCTATCACGTCCTTACTTTTGTCTATAGTTATGCCATCACCGTCTGTCCGCTTCTCAACGCATGAATATCTTCAAGGCTCAAATAGGTATAGTCATGAATCTTTGCATCTGACTCGTTATTCATAATCATCTTGAGGGCAGTCTTCATACTATTGTTTTTTTCACCCTCTGCACGTGCCTCATCCCTCATATCTTCCAACATCTTACACATCTGACTCACTCCTTCCGAATTTTCTTTGAGATACCTGGTTCTTTCTGCCATCTCTCCGTAATGCATTTATCGGGGTCTGCACAACGGAAGTCATGCATCAGATATCCCAGAGCATCATCACCGTCATACTCACCATTCACATATAGGATAGCGCTTCTGTCATTAAACGGCTTCCCTGTTGTAACATTCATCCTCTCTATATTTGAGATTCGTAAGCACTGTAGTTTGTCACATAAATGCGCCCAACTAACACGCTAAATCATTGTTAAATCCAATTATTTATATCTATTTATAGCTCTTATTTATTGTTAAAACTCGAATTATGGCTGAGTTTATCGCTTGGAACGGAGCTCTCATTCTTTCTTCCAAAACAATGATAACAGGCTAAGCGGCGAGTCGATGCTCTCACGAAACAGTGCCTGCTCACATTTTTTCTACAAAAACAGTAATAACAGGAGGACTTATATAGTGTATGCTGATTAACCGCATTTTCAGCAATCAGCAGGTTATACCGCGGAAAAAATTTCCGCATTTATATATAACGGCCGAATATCTGTGGTCAAAAACAGTACCTTGAAAAAAGCACAAAATAA
>Ga0256407_10008165_pt1 | contig 15472 bp, 12 predicted proteins | sample RumenRJG_04DNA_FD_193489 | JGI IMG/M metagenome (GOLD analysis project Ga0256407, IMG submission 193489) | Bovine rumen microbial communities from Lethbridge, Alberta, Canada - RJG_04 | ecosystem: Host-associated > Mammals > Digestive system > Stomach > Rumen | place: Canada: Alberta...
AATCAAAGTCCTCCTGATTGTCTATGTCAATAATACTCACAATTTCATGACCACGGTCAAGGGCAATCTGTTCTATCATCTTACCCATCTTGCCATAACCTATCAATGCTATTTTCATCCTTTTATAATATAAATAATGTGTAATTTAGAATGCAAAGGTAATGGATTTTATTTAAAAATGATTCAAATATAATAGGAAGTTTACTTTTTTACAGACTTTTGCCATAAATTAAGAAACCAAACGACCAATCTCCTAAACGACCAATCTCCCAAACGACTAATACCCAATCACATTCTCCCCACCCCATGTTCCTTCAATAGCTACCATAGGCGTGATAGACTGAGAGGGAGCAGTGGAAAAACCATCGAAGAAACTGCCCTTCATCCAGGTAATCTTATTCGTGGTCATCGGGATGTCAAACTCCTTTTCCAACTGCAGGTTGTCTGCTGCATCATAAGCCCTGACATATAGATGGATAGTGCCCTCTGTATCGTGCAAGAAGGTATAGAGGTCATATTGTGTCTGCTGCTGTCCTGCCACGACGGCATAACTCATCTTCTGGGTCGAATTGGTCACACCCAACCCTGTCACTGCACTGAAATGTCCACTCCCGCCTGTATATTGGAACTCCATACGGGCAATACCCTCTGGTATGGCATCATTCACCACAAACCGACAAAGCGACACAATACGGCGCAACGAGATATTCTGAGTCTGCGCCTCACTGCCAATGACAATCGTCTCATAATAGAGAAAGGTGTCTGTATATCCTTTTGCATTCGTAAACTGTATCTTCAGCGGATTTGTCATCGTGGGGTTGCTACTGCTGCTATGGGCAACAACCACCAACTGATAGGTTCCTTCCAACAACTGAAAGGAAGCAACACCGAAGTCACTGTCTCCTACCATCTGGTTCACTTGTTTCAAGCGCTCACCTGTCCTGTCATAGATGGCAAAGTTCAAGTGCGTACACAACTCCGACACAGCACCACGCAGGGTAGAGTTAAAAGGTGTCTGCTCTAACTCATACACACTCACCTTCAGATTCCCCTTGGTCTCTATCTCCCCTTCCTGACCAGCCAATATCGGTTTCTCGCAGCTCGCTAACAGTCCTGCTACTACGATTACCAGCACATATTTCAACCTAAATTTCATCATGTCTGACAACTAAAATCTTTTATTTCTTCCATCCATTCCTCCCCCTAAACAGGGGGACACGAGGGGGTCTCTTAATACTCCACATCAATAACTGGTCTCAAATAAATGATATTCACAAAACCTGTATGACCACTATTCAACACAAACGTATTGCCATTTTGATGGGTATAGGCCCAATACAGCACACCATCACCATCTACGCAATAGAAGTTGGGGGTATTATGTGAAGTCTCACCGAAATAAGTCACTTGTGTGTCTTTCGAGAAGATGCCCACCTCTTCAAGGGTTGGCAGTCGCCAGTCGCTGGTAACTCCTGCCGGTTTCTCCAACGCAGCCATCGGAGCTGTCAGTGCGGCCTTCCATTGGGCATTGGTAGCATTACCGCTTGGTGCCGTATAACTGATTTTCTCCTTTGCCAACAGTACGGCTTTACGATGGGTCTCATCTACCGAAACGACATAGTAGTCGCCACAAAACTCACCTGCTATGTAATTCCTGACTTCCACATCACTCTCATCGATATCGAAGGCTATTTCCTGATCTTCACCCCATTCTCCGGCTGTCAGAATACCAGTCAGTGTAATACCCTGTGGTGTCTGATAGGTACCGACTATCGAGAAATGATGATTGGCCGACAATGCTTCTGCCGTAAATGAATAAGAGAGATTGCCCGTACTCGTACTGATGGTGACATTGACGGTAGGTGTTCCCTTAGAGGGGAACAACATCTGGTCGGGCGCCGCCTTCCATGTACTGCCATCAGCCTGTTTCGTTAGCGCTATCTTATACGACTCTGTCGGAGAGGCAGGGAAACTGCCGTCCAGACAGACTGAACTGTATAGTGGTGTAAAGGTCACCTCTACCTTCGTCGCTGTCTGTGGCACTTGTCTAATCTCTATATCGTCCAGACAAATCACCTTATGCTCCAACGCTATATTCTGATTGAGACTCTCCTCTTCCTCCAAATCAACAACCACCGATGCCATCATCAAGTCGTCCATCACCTTGCCTGCCAGTCGCGTAATCACACTGCTCGACGTCGCCTCACTCTGCGTTGGCAGCGCAAATCGTGTCAAGTCATTTCCTCCAATGGCATAGAGGGTATATTGTCCTGGTGGCAACTGCGTGGTAATCTGTTGGCTTTCCTCATCCATCGAAAGCAATTGGACACAATTTCCTGTACTGTTAAAAATATAGACTTTCCCTTCAGTTATCGTTTCTTCTTCTGAATCACCTGGAGTACTCGTGAAAATGTTTAACTTCGCAGAACCTGTTACTAAACTTGCTTCTTCCGAAGCTAAACCTTCTTCTGGCAAAACTGCCTTCTCGCAGGCAGTTAATGCAATCATGGCCGAAGCCATTAAAAAAATTTTTTTCATCCAATATCGAAATAATATATTGGGGCGCAAAATTAGACAATAAGAATGACACCACCAAACATTTTGTCAAATTTCTACGCTATTTTATAAAAATAATCGAATTCAATTGGAAGTTAGTTATTTTTTTTGTACTTTTGCCGAAAAATAACGACTACTATGAATCTCATTAAGAAAATATTGAGTTGGTATTTCAGTAAGGACTCTTTACCATATTGGTGTTTGCTACTGAACGATTGCCTCTTGGTGTTCCTTTCATCAATGTTGGCGTTTTGGGCGTTTGAGAAAACGCAAATGTTGTTCGACTTGCGATTTGATGTGTTCTACACCTCAGTGCTATATGCGCTTTTAAGTCTCATCGGAGCAAGAATGTTCCGCACTTATTCTGGAGTAGTACGTTATTCGTCATTTGTTGACTTGATGAAAGTGGCTTATGCCAACCTCTTAAATATGGTGATTGCAGTCATTCTGTCGGAAGTTCTACAGCAGAACGACTTGACTGTCATTGCTGCACTGAACCAGACTGAGACCGTCATTGCTTTTATCATAGCTACCTTGCTCATGTGGGCCATACGTGTTGTAGTAAAATCGCTCTATGATGTAGCACTGAATGATAAACGTACCATGCGTGTACTTATCTATGGGGCATTGTCGGGTGGCGTCGGTCTGGCCAAGAACATCCGCACCCAGCGTCCTCGCAAATTCATGTTATGTGGTTTTATCTCCCACGATAAACGGGCTAAGCACATGCAATTGATGGGCAAAAATGTGTATAACATTGACGACGATTTGGAAAGCATCATCAAAAAAGAAAAGATTGAAGGTGTACTGGTCTCTCCCCTCCGCGTTAAAGAATTTCGCGATAATCAGGAAGTACAGAATTTACTGATAGGAGCAGGATGTAAGATTTTCATGGCCCGCCCAGCTACAGAAGCCAAAGTCGAAGACGGACAGCTGACCGATGAAGACATAGAGGGTATGCAGCTGAATGAGGTCTCGGTAGAAGACTTGCTCCCTCGCGCTGAAATTGATATTGACATGAAGTCGGTAGGTGAGTTGTTACAAGACAAGTGTATCTTGATTACAGGTTCCGCTGGTAGCATCGGTTCCGAAATGGTTCGGCAGATTGCTATCTACAAACCAAAGAGAATGATTCTGATTGACCAGGCAGAGACGCCCCAGCACGACATCCGCCTCATGATGGCAAAGGATTTTCCGAATGTTGAGGCCAATATCATCGTGACTAGCATCGACCGTGTAACACGTATGGAAGCCATCTTTAGCAAATATCATCCCGATTTTGTATTCCATGCTGCAGCCTATAAACATGTACCAATGATGGAGGACAACCCCTCTGAGGCTGTGCTCAATAATATCTACGGCACAAAAGTCATTGCCGACCTCAGCGTGAAATATGGTGTCAAGAAGTTCGTGATGATTTCTACAGACAAGGCTGTTAATCCCACCAACGTGATGGGTTGCTCGAAACGCATCTGTGAAATCTATGTGCAAAGCCTCAACCGTAAGTTACGCCATGAGGCTGCTAATCATTTAGAAGAGAAACCCGGTTTCGTGAACTATACTCAGTTTGTGACCACCCGTTTCGGAAATGTACTGGGCTCTAATGGTTCCGTTATCCCGTTGTTCAAGGAACAAATTAAGAATGGCGGACCGGTCACCGTAACTGATGAACGCATCGTACGTTTCTTCATGCTGATTCCTGAGGCATGTAAACTGGTTCTTGAAGCTGGCACAAAAGGTAATGGCGGCGAAATCTTTGTCTTCGACATGGGACAGCCTGTTAAGATTATCGACCTCGCCCGACGCATGATAGCCCTGTCAGGAGCCAAGAATGTCGAAATCAAGATTACCGGCTTGCGTGAGGGCGAGAAACTTTACGAGGAAGTGCTGAACGAACTGGAGGGCACCAAACCTACCTTCAATAAGAAGATTCGTATTGCCAGTGTTCGTGAGTATGACTATGCTACTGCCTGTCAACAGATTGACGATCTGATAGCCATTGCCAAGAAATACGACAACATGGCTACCGTAGGCAAAATGAAGGAAATCGTACCCGAGTACAAGTCCAATAACTCCATCTACGAGCAGTTAGACAAACCTGCCTAACCGCTCCTTTTTTCTCACCCTACTTGCAATAAAACGTTGCGTACCATTCTGCGAAGTGACGTAACCCTTCTCTTAGTGTGATCTTTGGTGTAAACCCGAAATCACGTTCTAAGGCTGTGGCATCCGCATACGTCGTGGGCACATCACCTGGTCCTTCGACAAGCTCAGGAAGTTCTGCATCGTCAAAGCTTGTAAGAAGGAGTGCTGAGTAAGTCCTGCGACAAGCTAAGGATGCATCGAAGCAGTTGCATCGATAAACTCAGAATGTACTGCATTCATTCTTTTGATTTTGATAATTCTTTGAGTTTCTCAATATCACCTGCAATCAGTGCCTCTTTCTTTGCAAGAGTCCACTTCTTCAGTTGACGTTCACGTCTAAACGCTTCTTGGTATGTGTCGTATTCTTCTTTGTACACCAATTCTACTGGTCTATGCAGATGAGTATACTCTGAGGCGTAACCAGCATTGTGACGCTTTAGGCGTTCATCAATGTTGGTTGTTGAGCCCACATATAGTTTATTATCTGCACAACGAAGAATATAGGTGGTAGCCATTACATTCTGAACCACTTGAAAGATTTATCCATAATACTCTTTATACCAAGTAGCGAATTTACGCAGACCTTCTCGGAGAGTAATTTTAGGAGTAAAGCCAAAATTACTTTGCAACGCAGAAGAGTCAGCGTAAGTGACTGGAACGTCACCCGGTTGCATCGCAACCAACTGCTTGTGTGCCTCGAAGTCGAAGTCCTGAGGCAGAACACCTGCACGAACCAACTCTTCTTGCAGGATATTGACGAAGTCTAACAGATTCTCTGGCTGACCACCACCGATATTATATACTGCGTATGGAGGGATAGGCAGTCCATCCTCACCCTTCTTACGCTCTGGAGCCTTCTGCATCACACGATATACGCCCTCTACGATGTCATCGACATAAGTAAAGTCACGACGGCAGTTGCCGTAGTTAAAGATCTGGATAGTCTCGCCCTTCAGCAGTTTGTTGGTGAAACCAAAGTATGCCATATCTGGACGACCGGCAGGACCATAGACCGTAAAGAAACGCAAGCCCGTTGTGGGAATGTCATACAGTTTTGAATAACAATGGGCAAACAGCTCATTGCTCTTCTTCGTAGCCGCATACAACGACACAGGATTATCTACACGATCATCCGTCGAGAACGGCACCTTCTTGTTACCACCATATACAGAACTACTCGAGGCGTACACAAGATGCTCAACGCCACGATAGCTGTCTAAGGTCTGAGGTCCAAGGTCTAAGGCTGCCTTTGACTTTTGACCTTTGACCAATTCCACAGAATGACGACAAGCCTCTAGGATGTTATAGAAGCCTATCATATTGCTCTGAATATACGCATCAGGATTGGTGATACTATAGCGCACGCCAGCCTGAGCGGCCAGATTCACCACCACGTCAAAGTGGTACTTCTCGAACAGTCCATCAATCAGTGCCTTGTCAGCCAAATCACCCTTAACGAAATGATAATTAACTTTTAACTTTTCACTTTCATCTTTTAACTCCTTTAGCCTATATTCTTTTAGGCGCACGTCATAGTAGTCATTCAAATTATCTATATTGATGATTGTACTACCTGTAACATCCTTGAATAAACGCTTAATGAGGTTAGATCCTATAAATCCTGCACCTCCCGTGACCAATATGGTCTTACCATTCAAATCAATTCTTTCCATACTTTAATTATCAATTTTATTTTTTTATAACCTACGGTTAGAAATCTTCTAAAAATCTATTTCCATAATCTTGGGGCTTCACCCAGAAATAATTTCTTCATAAAGATTTTCATTTAGATTTTTGAAAGATTCCATACATAGCAATCAACATCACATCAGTTTTACACGCTCAATATCGCCATCAACGCGTTTATACCACTCGCTGTACACTCTATCCATTGAGAAATTTATAAGCATCCCCCACTGAGTATGAGTAAGATTCATATAATTGCGTAACTGTTTCCGATGTTCATCAGTAACAAATTTTATTGCCTTAAGCTCAATGATGATATTATCATCCACGACCATATCCATTCTATAAGTCTTTTCCAACTTTACATTATCCCAATACATAGGGAGTTCCTTTTGTTCTTCGACCTTATAACCATCCTTCTCCAGCAAATATTTCAGTGCACACTCATAAGCAGATTCCAAAAGACCACCATGAAACTTATTAAAAACTTTCATAGCAACACCTGTGATATGCTTCTGCCTTTCAAGTTGTTTATTGTACTCTGCTATTAAATCCATACTCTTTTAATTGATTTCTTCTAAAAGATTATATCTAAAATTTTTGAAGGATTTCTATGCCAAGCATATCAATACATCCCGCAACTATTACTATAATAATATTCATACTTCTATTTTTTATAACCTACGGTTAGAAATCCTCTAATAATCTGTTTCCATAATCTTGGGGCTTCGCCCAGAAATAATTTCTTCATAAAGATTTTCATTTAGATTTTTGAAGGATTTCTTGCGAAGCAATCCCTTAACCATAAAGCCTTACCGCTTCGTAGTACGTGTCCAACGATCCTATATCAAACCTCCCTGCACTCATGGGCCAGGCATGCATCGTGGTATGCTCCACCATATAATGTGCCAGATTACCCGGCGCATCCTTGCCACAACCGTTCTCTACCGAATGCCTGACTAAGTCAAGGTCTTTTTTAAGATATATATAAAAAGGTGGTACAGCCCAGTGGCTCTTGGGCACCTGTGGTTTCTCCTCCATACCCACCACCCTATTGTTCTCATCCAGTTCCACCACGCCCGTACGCTGCAACTTTTCTATCGACGGCTGCTCATGACACATGATACACGATGTGCCTTTGGCACGAGCAAAGTCCACAAACTCCTGGAACGAGAAGAACAACAGATTATCTGCTGCCACTACCAGCAAATCAGACCCTCCTATATCCTCCCTGCGTAGGGAGGACTCTTCAGACCCTCCTATATCCTCCCTGCGTAGGGAGGACTTCTTTTCTCCCCCTAAACAGGGGGACTGAGGGGGTCTTCCTCCCCCTAAACAGGGGGACTGAGGGGGTCTTCCTCCCCCTAAACAGGGGGAACTAGAGGGGGTCTTTTCCATTACCATCAACAAATCACAGACAGCACCTAAGCGGTTGTCATTTGTGGTACTACCATCATCAATAATAGTTATTGGCTTCTTATATCTGCCACCAACACCAACCAGCCTTCCCCCTAAACAGGGGGATCCAGAGGGGGTCTTTACCCATTCCTCAAATATCGGTGTAAACCGATGATTTGTTACGATTACATGCTCGGTGATGTCATCAATGTTATCGATATCATCAAGCATTCTACCTAATATTGTGCTATTGCCTATTTTAAGCAATGGTTTGGGGAAGTTTTTTGTAAGTTCCCCAAGTCTGGTTGCGTAACCAGCAGCTAAAACAACGTTTATCATAATCAGACCCTCTATATCTCAGACCCACCTATATCCTCCCTGCTTAGGGAGGACTTGACTTCCCCCTAAACAGGGGGACTGAGGGGGTCTAAACTTTTCTTTAATTCTTCTATTACCTTATCTGTTTCAAATAAAACTTGCTCATTTGTGAAACGAATGACCTTGTATCCTTTTCTTTCCAGCCATTCTGAACGTTGAGCATCGTCTTGCTGTTGTTCAGCTGTAAAGTGATAACCCCCATCTATCTCTACCACGACCTTACTCCTACGGAATAAGAAGTCAACAATATAGTCACCTATGACATGTTGTCTCAGGCATCTTTGTCCTAACGCACTTCCTTTAACCAATGACCAGAAGACTCTTTCTGCCTCAGTCATGTTCTTACGGTTGCCTCTGGCATTCTCCTTCAGCAATCCGTATTCTGTCGGATCAGCTGTCATCCACTGTCTATCCATCGCGGTAGGGTTCTCCCCTAAACAGGGGAGTTAGAGGGGTCTACAAATCTCGCTCCATCATCACTCTTGCAGAAATACACCTTGAAGGTATTCTTATACTGCGGGAACTTGGCGAGGTATTTCTCTGTTATTTCCTTTTCTATCTGTTCCTTCTTCGTTGGATCAACAAGAGCAATACACGCCCCTTTGAAACCTGCCCCAGAGAAGCGACCGCCATAGATGCCGTCGGTGGTGAGCATGGCTTCATAGATAGCGATGAGTTCTGGACTACCACATTCATAGTTGTGGATGCTGCTCTCGCAAGAGGACTTGACAAGACTCCCGAACCACTCCAAATTGCCCGACTCCCATGCAGTGATGCCCTCACGCACACGTTTGTGCTCACCATAAAAATGTTCTGCCCTTCGAGCAAAGCGCGGTGGCATCTTGTCACGGTTACGCTTGAACATACTCTCTGGCACATCACGAAGGAAAGTCTTGTCATGTGTCTTTAGTGGCACATTCTCATATGCCTGTACCGTCCATGCTGCCGTCTTACACTCTGTTACACGTAGGTTATAGTCAGAAGATATCAAACTACGTGTCAGTCCACTGAAGAAAATACCCAGTTCAAAATCTGGCATTTCAGCAGGCTTTGGAATAACACGATATTCGTCACTCTCACAATCCAGCATCAGCAGATGATTCTTCTTACCCAATGCAATACAAGCTTGATCCAATAGACCGTTGTTCAGTCCGATATACTCTCGTTCAGCCTCCGAAGCAATCTTCATTACCTCAAACGGTGCCAGTGTGATATTGTTCGCTTTCGCAAATGCCATCACATAAGCTATCAGCACCGCTGCCGATGACGACAATCCTCCTACTGGCAGTGACCCTTTAATAGTTCCTGTAATACCTGTCTGCAATTTAAATCTCTTTTGCAGTGCGAATTTTGCACCACGGGCGTAATCACCCCAATTACCCTGTTTCATCAGCGTCGGTGCATCAATGTCAAAGTCCACCGTCCCCTCAAACGTCTTAGACTCCAGATGCACATGACTCTCGCCATAAACAGGGGGATTAAGGGGGTCTTCTTCTCCCCCTAAACAGGGGGAGCCAGAGGGGGTCCACCACAAGTCAACCCCTTTATTAATCGCAAATCCTGTCACCAGACCATGCTGATGATCCACGTGCGCACCCAACGGACACACGCGGTACGGACTGAAAATATGATACTGATATTTCTTCATGACTGCAAAAATAATCAATTTTTTGGAAAAGACAACATCTTCATCCAATTATTTTCACTTCCCCCTCCCCCGTCAGTCGCAATCCCAAACGACCAAACGACCAACCAACCAATCTCCCAAACGACCAAACGACCAATCTCCCAAACGACCAAACGACCAATCTCCCAATCTCCCAAACGACCAAAAACTCAAAACTTATAAACCAACTGCACCGCCAGATCGGCCATGGACGAAGCGAAGACTTCCTGCATACCACTCGAGATGCTGCTGCGATCGAAATAATTGGTGATGCCTAATTTGGCAGTAAGCATGAAACGCCTCATGATGTCGGCACGAAACCGCAGGGCATATCTGATACCTTTCCCATAAAGCATCAACGAGGAATATTCATAGAGCAGGGGACTTTCGTAGAGATAAAGACGACTGTCGTAATTGTCTGTATGGAAATAGGAGAAATTACCCATCAGTTGAAGCCAATGCCACTGATAGGTCAACTGTTGGGAAAGCATCCAACCTGTGTGTTTCTCCTTGAACGAGGTGATGATGCCGTCCAGCTGCGACTGCATGGTGAGCCCGCAGGGAAGATGCCCCACGATACGCAGTCTTGACCGGTGTTCGATCTGATTGAGGAGGAAGGTCTTTTCTTCATTGTCCTTTTGACGGATATGGAGTCGATAGCGCCCTTCGATGTTCCATATATTATTGATGGCCAGCGATGCCTGTATCATGGTGTCGAAGGCATCACTGGGTAAACTGACTTGATAGCGTGCGAAAGGGAAATGGGCATAATCAGCATACCAGTTAACGGTCATCCCGTAAGTGGGTTGCCAACTGACTCCCGCATACACACCATGCTCGTTTTGGACAGCAGTGCCTTCACTAAAACTCTGTGCGTGATGGGCTGTATATTTTTTGTCGTAATAGCGATGAAGCAATAATACATTGAGCTTGCTGGAAAAACGATAGCTCAGTCTGTTGATGGTGGCAATGGCACGCTCGCGATTGATGGCCGTCTCACCTGAAAATGAGAGATGACTGTTGCTGTAGCCATAGTCAATACTGATATTCAGGAAGTTGTTCCCTTCTGCTGCGTAACGGCGATAAAGGGTGTTTTTAAGAGGACGTAGCGGTTGATTGAAACGGGTGTATAGCATATTGGCATGGGCAAAAAGTGTCCCCTTGCGATAACCGAGTGCTACACCTATATCCGTTTCGCTGATATTGTTTTTCTTACTCATCTCGGTGGGCGTGCGGTGATAGCCACTGGTAAGCAGTGTTCGTGGTGTACCGTCATTATTCAAGGTGGCATCCAAATAGCGGAAGGAAGCAAAGGTGGTGAGCTCCCAACGTTGATGAAGACGGAGGATGGTAGCTATTCCTTGCAGATAGTCTTGCGACGAGCGTGACGAATGGGGGCGCAGCATAGCGGACGAACGTCCCATGGTTTGCAACGTGGCCAGTTTTCCGAGATAAAAACCGCCATTCATCACCAGTCCCATTCCTAACTGCACTCTATACATCCCCAGATTGAGCTGTTCGATAGCCCCCAGACTTTTAATCTGCAGGAAATACGAGTAATGGTCGTAACCCCATCGATTCCTGTTGCTGAAAAAGGGTTCTCCGGCATCCTGAGCGCCTGTAAGTCCTATTTTCACTCGCTCATGATGGTTCAATACGAACCGGAATGAGTGTCGGTACTTGGGACCTAAATAGCCGTTGATATCTCCTTTCCTGTTGTAAAACGGTATGTTTCCAGTTACCAGCAATTGTTTGTGGCTATGCTGGAGTATGGAGTCGATACGCAGTGTCCTGTTGGGTCGCTCTGGTTCTCCGAAATAAATGAAAAACCGCAGTAAGCGTCGCCGTTCAGCATCTAACGTCGTCAGCATCTGCAGCTCTCCGGCAGAGCGTATCATACCATACCGGTTGATGTATGCCATTATTTCCTCTACTTGCAAATCGGTGAGGAAAGGCAACTGCTCCAGCTCTTCTCTCGTGACTTGATTGATATTCAGGGGGTGCTCGGCAAGTGCTGAGAGAATGTCATAACTGTCTTCTATGGACCGGGATTCCAGCTCTTCCGCGTCCAGCCATTTAAGAACAGCATCTTCCCAATGCTCTTCATGTTGCGAAAAGACAGGGGAAGATGCGAAAAGTATGAAGGAGAGAAGGATAACTCGCACTTTTCTCCTTTAATTAAACAGATACTTGATGGTGAACATAATCTGATAGGTGGATGCGGCGTTCACGAAGTTCTGAGTGGTAGAGAGATGGCGCTGACCGTCAACGAGGTTGTAGGTGTACTGTCCTTTCTTATAGGTGAGCAGACTGGCACCCGTAATCTGCTTGAATACGCCCCAGTCCTTACAGAGGAAATTCGGCAGGTTGAGGATGTCAAGACCGAGCTGTAGGGTGTGCTTGGTTTTGCCCCATTGGAAGTGCATGTCACGCGTGTACTTGAAGTCGAGCTGATGGTGCCAAGGCATCTTGGCGCCGCCACGTTCGGCATACTGGCCCTTGCGGGTACTGAGATAGTCGTCCTGACAGATGAAATGCCAGAAGTCGTCACGCTGCATATCAGCGGTATAGGTTTCACCATCTACCTTTCCATTGTCGGCAAAGTCCCAGCTGTTGAGCTCTTCACGCGAGGCTGGCACGTAGATGAGGTTGCCTGGAGCGGTGGGGTCACCGTTTATATTGCTGCTGAAGGTGTAGGAATAGCGACTGAAACTGAACTGACCGAGATAACCGTACTGATAACCGTCGTAGATAAGCGAGAAGGTGTTGGTGGCATGCTTCGACTCGCGCAACTGATAACTGGCGGAGAGGAGCAGACGACTGGGGGCTACGTAAGTGGAGTAGCCTAACTCGTTGTCATTGACGGCATTGATGGAACTGCGATAGTTGGTATAGGCGGAAGCCACTTGGTCGCCGATGCCCTCGCTGTAACTCTTGGCACGCGAGAGGGTAAAGGAACCTGCAAGGTTGAGTCCGAAGTCGAACGACTTACGCAACTGTGCGGAGAGCGACAGATAATAGGCCTTGGAACCTGCGTTCTCAAGGACGTAGGGCGCATGGTTGGGGTCGTAGTACGACAGCATGTGACGCACATCACCATGACCGAGGTCTATGGTGGACGTGCCGTCCCAGTAGATATCGGCATTGGCTACGACAATGGGGTTGAGGTCGCGGTTATAGATGCCCTCAAGGGTAAAGTCGATGCCACCCGGTAACTTGGCGTCGAAGGCGAGTGATGCTTTCCATGTCTTTGGCATGCGCAAATCCTCATTGAGGATGGTGGGACTGCCGAAAGCGGTGCTGTTCGAGGCATTGACTTGTGCGAGCATGTCTGCCTGACTGGTGGTGAAGGTGGGCATGGGGTTACCGTTGGCAGCGGTGGCTACATAGGTGGTCTGACCCATACCACTGTTGCCCACGGCTGAAACGGGCCATACGAAAGGCATGCGACCGACAAAGAGTCCGGTACCGCCACGCAGGATGTAACGGCGCTCACCGGTGATGTCCCAGTTGAAACCGATACGGGGCGAGAAACTGACACTGGCCGACGGCACGGCATCGGTACGGTAATGACGACCTCCATAGTCGATATCATAAAAGTCTTTGTTGAAATTGTTGTGAAGTGAGGGGTATGAGGGCAATTCGAAACGAACACCCAGTGACATACGGAAACGCTCACTCCAGGTGATGTTGTCCTGAAGGTAGAACGACCATTGGTTGGTCTTCATCTCGGAGGTGAACATATCACGGTTGGGATTGTTGCCAAAACTGAGGGCAAAGAAACGAGGCTGGGCTCCGAAGACACTGCCCCACTGACCGAGGGCGGCCTGTTCGGGGGTGGCTTCATACACATAGTAGCCTGCGGCAGCAGGGGCATAGCCGTTGGAAGCGTAGTTATGCTCATACTGCAATCCGGCAAAGAGGTTGTGCTTGCCGAGGGTGACGTTGACTTCGTCTGTGAGAACGGTGGTCTTGGTTTGGGCAAGATTGCCGTAGGTATAGATGTCGCCCGTGAGCGCCCATGAGGGGTAGTGCCCCTGTCCGTCGTTCATGACAATCTCGACGACGGGTGCGCTGACACCGTATTCGTTGGAACGTGGCTGGTCTTGGAAGGAGTAGGTACCGCGCAGGGTGTTATTGATACGTCCGAAGGTGCTGTTTAACTCGGCAGCAATTGACGTGAAACGGTATTCGGTAATATAACGGCTGGAAAGCGACGACATTCCGTAATTGGTCAGCGAACCGTAGGAGTTCTGGTTTCCGCCGTAGATATTGCTGGACTGATTGGCATTGTTGATGTTGCGCGAAGCAGAACCGAGGCTGCTAATCTTACGGTTTGACTTGGTGAAACGTACGTTGAACTTATGACGGTCGTTGATGTTCCAGTCGATACGTGCCAGAAAACGATAGGCGGGTGTCTTCACATTATAGCCCTGCCAGGGTCCTGTGGTAAGTCCATAGGTGGATTGCAGATAGTCGGAGAGTCCTTCGAGTTCGCTGAGTGTGGGACGGCGGTTGGTGACAGTCCAGGGCGCTGCACCGTTACCTGCACGGGCATTAGGCCCGGCGGTGACGTTATCGTCGATTTCTGCATTGACGAAGAAGAAGAGCTTGTCACGCAGGATAGGACCACTGAAGGAGAGTCCGTAGGTATTGGTATGCCCGTTATCTATGGTAAGGTTGGCATCACCCACGCGGGCTCCTTGCAGCGAAGTACTGGTGAGATAGGTATAGAGGGAACCCCTGAACTCGTTGGTTCCGCTCTTGGTGACGGCATTGATACCACCACCGGTGAAACCGCTCTGGCGCACGTCATAAGGCGTGACGGAGATGGTCATCTGTTCGAGGGCATCAAGTGAGATGGGGGCTCCACCGCCTGGGAGTGGTGAACCGCCCAGTCCGAAGGTGTTATTGAAATAGGCACCATCGATGGTGACACTGGACTGACGGAAGTTTCCACCACCAATGGCGAGTCCGCTTGACGAGGCTGACTGTGGCGTCAGTTTGGCAAGGTCGGTCACGGAGCGTGCCACTGAAGGCACGACACTCATGGCATCGGCATTGAGGTTGGTAACTGCTCCCGACCGGTCGGAACGCATGGTATTGTTCTTACTGCCTACAATGGTGACTTCCGCCAACAGTTCACCACCCTCCGTGAGGTTGGCACTGATGACACTGTTCTGGCCCAGTTGCAGCTGAACACCCGTAAACTGCTGCGTTTGGAACCCGATGTAGGTGATTTCCACCTCGTAGGGTCCACCGGCACGCATACCTGTCATGGTGTATTGTCCATCGATATTGGTGACGGCACGATAAACGGCTCCCGATGGCACATGCTTGGCCGTTACGGTGGCACCGATAGCCTCTTCACCTCCAGCGGTCACAATTCCACTGATTCCTGCGGTCGTAACCTGTGCCACCATTGTCACAGTCGACCATATCAATACGACAACCGTCAATAACCTCTTTATCATATATTTCTTGAGTTTGTCACTTCAATTCTTCTATTTTATTTTTGCAAGGACTACAGGACTTAAGGACTTTTTTCTTTATTGGCCATTGACCATTCCTCTACGGCGGTAGCAAATTTTTCACTATTCACTATTCACTCTTACCTTAAATCATTCATCACCTTCTTCCCCT
>Ga0256407_10008166_pt1 | contig 15471 bp, 8 predicted proteins | sample RumenRJG_04DNA_FD_193489 | JGI IMG/M metagenome (GOLD analysis project Ga0256407, IMG submission 193489) | Bovine rumen microbial communities from Lethbridge, Alberta, Canada - RJG_04 | ecosystem: Host-associated > Mammals > Digestive system > Stomach > Rumen | place: Canada: Alberta | collected...
TGTGCCACGCAGTGCCGTCACGTTCTTATTAATATAATAGTAGGCAGAGTCAAACCTATAGGCCATGTATTCGTCATACAGTCTTATGTTGAGGTCGTAGGTCTGTTCTGGTGTCAGCGTGATGTTGCCCATGCTTTGTTTGATGCTATTGATGCGCTGTTCTTTCTCAGCCGTCAGCTTATCGTAGCAGCTGATGAGACTGTCAAGCGTCTTATATAGCTCTTTGTTGCTTCTTGCTGTGCTGCACAGTGTTGGTATGCACAGAAGTAAGATAAAACATATACGTTTCATATCTTGTTTAGTTTCAAGTTTCATTTGGCAAAGATACATTTTTTTTCTTATACTTCCAAATATTAAGGTACTTTTTGGACTAAAAAAGGATTGAAAACGTTTAGATTTAATTGTGGATTCAAAAATATAACATTCTGTTATTTAGATGTTTGCAGTTTTTACAACTTTGATTTTTGTTTGTTGAACTTGGAATGTAACAAAATACTGCCTACATTTGCAACCGAAAACCAAAACAATGGTATAATCTCTTATCTTAATAACGATGAAAAGATTTTTTGTTAGTTTGTTTATAACAGTTAGTACAATGGTTAGTAAGGACGTTACTGTTTGTAACGCCCATGAGTTTGTAACTTCGCCCGATGGAGCCGTGACGGTGACCGTCGGTGTGAAGTCCAAGCAAGCATTTTACATGGTTAGCTATCAAGGTAAAGAGGTTGTCTGTCCCTCGCGTCTGGGTTTTGTTCTCACTGATGGTGAGATTGGAACCCGTACGCGTGTGGGCGCCGTAAGCCGCGCGTCGAAAGACGAGACCTGGCAGCAACTCTGGGGCGAGGAGGACACGGCACGCAACCACTACAACGAACTAACAGTCAACTATAAAGAACAAACAGGCCACACCATGCAGGTCGTCTTCCGCGTCTTCAACGATGGATTTGGATTCAGATATATCCTGCCAGATAATTATAAAGGTAAGGAATATATGATTATGGAAGAACTGACAGAATTCCATCTGGTTCATGACGCCCAGGCATGGTCTATTCCTTCCAACCATACTGAGTATTTCGAGGGTATCTATACGCAGGATCTGCTCAGCAAGAAAGATACTGTGTGTACACCTCTTACTATAGAATATGAGCCAAACCTCTTTCTTGCTATTCATGAGGCAGCCCTTGAGGACTATGCCAGTCTGAATCTCACGCCCCGTGCGACCAAGAACGGTGGTGTACGCCTGTTAACAGCGCTGACCCCTTGGCAGAATGGAGTAAAGGTTTATGCTAAAGGCGAGAAGAAATCACCCTGGCGCACTATGATTATCAGCAAGACTGCCGGTGGACTGGTGACCTCAAACCTGATGCTTAATCTGAATGAACCCTCCAAGATTGACGACACGTCGTGGATAGAGCCAGGCCGCTATATCGGCATCTGGTGGAGCATTCACAAAAAGCAGAACACGTGGGAGATGGGTCCCACACATGGAGCAACCACACAAAATGTAAAAAGATATATGGATTTTGCTGCTCGTCATGGTTTTAGTGGCGTGCTGGCAGAAGGCTGGAACCCTGGCTGGGGCAACGGTGAGGAGATCAGTTATCTGCAGTCATACCCTGACTTCGATATGGAGGAGGTGTGCCGCTATGGACTATCAAAGGGGGTGCGCTTCATCGGCCATACTGAGACATGGGGCAATGCCCGGTTGTTAGAGAGTCAGATGGACGCTGCCTTTGCCTGGTTCAGCAAGATGGGTATACGCGCTGTGAAGACTGGCTATGTTGGTCATCTCTTTGATGGCAAGGAACTGGCAAAGTCGCAGTATGGCATCCGCCACTATCGCCGTGTCATCGAGTGTGCTGCTAAGCATCACATCATGATTGACAACCACGAGCCCGCTATGCCCACTGGTATCCAGCGCACGTGGCCTAACCTGATGACGCAAGAAGGTGTCCGCGGTCAGGAATATAATGCGTGGGATCGTCGTGGCGGTAATCCTCCAGCCCACACCGTTACTCTGCCCTTTACCCGTGGTTTGGCAGGACCTACTGACTTTACCCCCGCCATCTTTAATTTCTCTGAAATAGTCCCTGGCACGCATCCCCACAGTACGCTGGCCAAACAGCTGGGCGAGTTTGTGGTTATCTACAGTCCGCTGCAGATGGCTGCCGATGCCATCGAAAACTACGAAGGTCAGCCCGCTCTCTCGTTCATAGAGAGTTGTCCGACGACGTGGAGCAAAACCATCGTTCCCCATGGAGAGATAGGGAAATACATCACCATTGCCCGTAAAGAACGGGGCAGTGACCGCTGGTTCATTGGCAGCATCACCAATGAAGAGGCACGAAGCATTGATGTGTTGCTCAACTTCTTGGACGCGGATGCTACCTATCGTGCCATCATCTACGAGGATGCCGCTGATGCTGACTACGAGCACAATCCGTATGCTATGACCATCCGTCAAGTAGTTGTTACTAGCAAAGACACCCTGCATCTGCAGCTGGCACGCAGCGGTGGCGTAGCAGTGAGAATAGAGAAGAATTAGATGCTCAAAATATACTTAACTCAATATTACCAACAAATTATTAACAAAAACCCAAATGAAGATGAAAAGATCAAAAAATCTTTGTTATCGCCTGCTCATGATGCTGGCGGTAGTGTTCTTTGCCTTGGATGTTTCTGCACAGGCCACCATCAATGGTCAGGTGAAAGACGACATGGGTGAGGCTATTATCGGTGCCTCTATTGTTGTCAAGGGAACGTCAAATGGTACGGTGACAGACTTCGACGGAAACTTCACACTGAAGTGTCAGTCTGGTGCCAAGCTTGTGATTACCTACATTGGCTACACACCACAGGAGGTTGCTGCCAAGGACGGCATGCTGGTGACGATGAAAGAAGACGTCGCTCAGCTCAACGAGGTTGTCGTCGTAGGTTATGGATCTATGGCCAAGAAGGAAATCTCTAGCTCTGTGGTACAGATTTCCAAGGACCAGTTCAACCAAGGTGCCGCCAGTGACGCTATGGCACTGGTTGCAGGTAAAGTGGCTGGTCTTAACGTAGCCTCTTCTGCTGATGCCAACCCCAACGCAATGACCGATATCCAGGTGCGTGGTGCTGGTTCACTCTCTGCCAGCAATGGTCCGCTGGTGGTTATCGATGGTATTGCTGGTGGCGACCTCCGCAACATCGCCACACAGGATGTTGAGTCTATCACTGTTCTTAAAGATGCAGGTTCTGCGGCCATCTATGGTACTCGTGGTGCTAATGGTGTTATCCTCGTGACAACCAAGAAAGGTTCTGGTACGGCAGGTGTCACCAATGTCACCTACGACAGCTATATTGCACTGAACATCCAGAAGCAGAAGCCCGACATCCTTTCTACCGATGAATTCCGCCGTTCGCGTCGTGGTCAGGACTATGGTGCCGATACCAACTGGTGGGACGAGATAACCCGTCCTGTCAGCTACAGCCTGAACCAGTATCTGAGTATCGACTCATCTACGAAGAACGGTTTCTTCGGTTTATCTCTTAACTATAAGAAAGGTAATGGTCTCGACATCGTTTCTGGTCGTGAGGAGTATGGTGCCCGCTTCGTTGGTGAGCAGCGCGTGCTCAATGGTTTCCTGCAGTTCAACTCTTCACTCTCTGCCCGCAAGGTACACGAGGAATGGGGTAACGACGGATTGTTCGACACGGCCCTGACCATGAACCCCACAATTCCCGTAAAGAATCCTGACGGCAGCTATTACCAGCCCAACTCACCCACGGACATCCACAATCCCGTAAATGACCTGAAGGAGAATGTCAGTGAGGGCGACCGTATCTACCTCTTGGGTAATGCCGATGTCAAGTTGAACATCCTTCAGATGGAACAACACAACCTGAATACTTCATTGAGCTATGCCCTACAGTATAACGACCTGAAGGAGAACTTCTATACGCCCACCTCTTCCAGCGAGTCGTTCTGGAATGGCTATGCCGGACGTGCACGCATCAACTACCAGAAGTGGTGGACCAACCGCTTAGAGTGGCTTGTCAACTACACCATGACGCTCGACAAGCACCAGTTGAAGGCCGTGTTAGGCTATTCTTGGGAGCGCAGCAAGTGGGAGCAGAGTGGCAACGAGAACATGGGCTTCGTCTATGACGCCCTATCCTATCACGGCATTGCCAACGGTACTTACCTGAAGGATGGCAAGGCTAACCTCTGGGCTGGCTCTTCAGAGTCTACGCTGATTGGCTTCTTTGGCCGTCTGAACTATAACTTCAACGATATGATCTACGCCTCTGCTTCGTTCCGTCGTGAGGGTAGCACCAAGTTTGGTAGCAATACCAAGTGGGGTAACTTCCCCTCAGCATCATTGGCATGGGAAGTCACCAATACTCCTATCCTGAAAGAGGCTGTCAGCCCGATTTTCCAGAGTTTGAAGCCCCGTATCTCTTATGGTGTCACGGGTCGTTCTGACTTCAACGCCTATCAGTCTATCGCTACCTATAGCGGCTATAGCGCATACCTCATCGATGGTCAGTGGATCAATGGTTACGCTCCTTCACTGAATGCTAACCCCGACCTCGCTTGGGAGAAGTCGAAGGCCTTCAATATCGGTCTGGACTTTGTCACACTGAATAACCGCCTACGTGGTAGCGTCGAGTACTTTGATCGTCGTTCTGAGGACCTGCTCTATAACTATACCGCTCCGCAGCCTCCCTTTATCTATAACACCATTCTGGTAAACGTCGGTACTACCAAGAACACTGGTCTCGAGGTTTCTTTGGAGTACGACGTGCTATCGAAGAGTGCTCTGAAGTGGACTACTGGTATCAACTGGAGCACAGGCGATACTAAGCTCACCAAACTGTCGAGCGATGCCTACCAGATGGCTTATCTTGATCTCTATCGCAAGCCGGGTGTAGGTACCAACGAGTACTTCTTCCGTGTTGAGGAGGGTGGCAAGATTGGTCAGTTCTATGGCTACGAGCATGCTGGCATCGACGAGAATGGCCTGCTACTGGTCTACGACAATGATGGCAATGCTAAGCCTGCAGCACAGGCTGATCCTTCGTGGAAGCGCAACATCGGCAATGGTGCTCCCAAGCACTTCCTGTCATGGAGCAACTCTTTCCGCTACAAGAACTGGGACCTGAGTACCCTTTTCCGTGGCGCCTTTGGTCACAAGATTTTCAATATGCGTAAGTATGGCATGGGCCTCATCGGCTGTGGCACCGACAATGTGTTGCGTACAGCCTATACCGACGATTCTGACGTACTCTCCAGCGGTGGTATCATCTCCAGCTACTTCCTTGAAAATGGTAACTACTTCAAGCTCGACAATGTCACGCTGGGTTACAACTTTACACCGAAGAGCCGCCAGCTCGTAGAGAGCCTGCGCGTCTATGTTACTGCCAAGAACCTCTTTACGCTGACTGCCTATAAGGGCAACGACCCGTCTATCGTCACCTCTACTGGTATCACTCCTGGTGTTGACTCCAACAGTGCCTATCCTCAGGCCACACAGCTCAGTCTGGGTGTAACAGTACGTTTTCACTAATTGATAATGGATAATTGAAAATAGATAATCTTATGAAAACAATAAAATATAGCATCATAGCAATGGCACTTGGACTGGGCATGACGGCTTGTACCGACCTTGACGAGAAGGTCTACGACCGTATTGACGCCAGTGTCTATTACCAGAACGAGACAAGTATCAAGGGTGCCGTGGCCGCTATCTACGGACAGACCTCACAGACGCTGGCTGGTGAGAACTTCTTCCACCTGTCAGAATATCCTGCCGACCAGATTACCTGGCGCGTATGGAATGGTGGTCTGTGGGGATGGGACGAGGCCGAGAAGACCGTCCTCTCATGGCATAACTGGAACTCAGAGTCTACCATCATCAAGAATGCATGGAATGGTGCTTGGACGGCTGTTGGTCTTGCCAATCTGCTGCTCAGTGACCTGCAGAATCTTGATGCTGCCTCTTTGGGCATGTCTGCTGACAAATTAGCTCAGTATGTTGCCGAAGTACGCACACTACGTGCTTGGAACTACTACTGTATCTTCGAGTTGTGGGGTGGTGCACTGCCGCTGAATATTTCTGCCAGCAGCGAGGTACCTGGTACTGCTGACCCTGACTGGAACACCTCTTGTAAGAAGATTTATAGCTTCATTGCTGCCGAGCTTGACGAGACTGCTGGTGCCTTGGCTAAGGACGATGCCAGCCACTCTATGGTGAATCGTGTAAACCAGGCAATGAACCGTTTGCTCAAGGCCCGCCTGCTGCTCAATGCTGAGGTCTTCATTGGCGAGAGCCACTACGACGAGTGTGAGACGCTCTCTAAGGAAATTATTAGCGGCACCTATGGTAACTACAGCCTCGACAGCAACTACCGCAATCTCTACAGCATAGACAATGTAAAGAGTCCTGAGGTTATCTTCGCACTTGCTGCAGAGGATGGACAAGGAGCCGCTAATGCCATCTCTAACGTCCGCACGATGGTGGGCATGTGGTATGGCTATGCTGACTACTTCGGACAGAGCTACGACGGCATCGGTGCCTGGAACTGTGTCTGCATGGTGCCCTCTTATGACAACTCTGGTACCGTGCAGCCTGTTGGTGGTACCGTTGGTGCCAAGAAGTTCCTGGACTACGGCGATAAACTGGGTTCCCCCTATGAGCGTTTCGATGATCGCGACATCCGTAAGCAGAACTACGTCTACGACGTTGCCACACAGACCCATGGTCCTGGCATGTTCCTTAAGGGTACCGTACGTGCTAACTTTGGTGCTGGCGACGTGCTGAAGGCCGATGCAGATCGCGATGGTCAGGACCTTGTCTATGTAGACCAGCTGGGAACCTTCCTTGGTCAAGGTCGTGCACTGGAGACGGTCATGAGTCCTCGCTGGGGCGAGACCAACTCTGGTGTCCGTCTGGTGAAGTATCCGCTCTATCCCGCTGATGCCAGTCAGGGCTTTAAGTCTATCGACGACGTACAGTTCCGCCTGGCTGAGGCTTACTACAATGTTGCTGAGTGTGAGATGCGTAAGGGCAATAGCACAGAGGCTAAGAAGTATGTTGACGAAGTACGCAAGCGTTACTTCAATAGTGCCGATGTCAACAGTGCCCTCAGCATTCCTGGTCCTGGCTTCGACGCCTTCGATATGGACTGGATGCTCTCTGAGTGGGGTAAGGAATATCTTGGCGAGGGCAACCGCCGTCGTACCGACTTGCGCCGTTTCGACAAGTTCACACAGGGCCAGTGGTGGTTCTGGGGACGTGCTACCGAGGATGGCATTGATCTGCCTGCTAAGCGTAACCGCAAGTATGAGTGGTACCCCTTACCACAGACTGCTATCTCTGTGAATCCGGGACTGATTCAGAATCCCAACTATTAAGTAATTGATCATTTACAATTGAAAGTTATGAATAAGAAAATATATAGTCTGATGTTGGGTCTGCTGACCCTGGCAGGACTGCTGACAGGCTGTAAGAGCGACGACGACATCACGTTCGACCACGAGCGCCAGCAGTTTGAGACACGTGCCGACCGCATCCTGTTAGAATTCATTGCTCCCTTTGGCACTACCGCCAATGAGGAGGTCTACATCATTGGCCCGTTCAATGGTAATACACTAACTCCCGACGAGGAAGGCAAGTATGCCGATCCCGTGCTGGACGATGCCTTCAAGCTGACAAAGGCTCCCAAGAGCGACGTCAAGTGGGGTATCTATTTGGATCCAGCCACTTTCCAGGGTGGTAAGTCGCTGGCTGACGGTTTCCGCTTCTATTCTAAGTCACAGGGCAACGAGGCTCAGCTGGGTGCAACGGCTATCTATGCCGTTCACTACGACAACCCTACTGTTGGTACCTTCACCAATGTCTGGGGACAGCGTTGGGAGGCTTACTACTGGAGTGGTGGCGAGAAGCCCGAACCTGACCATAATGGTGTACGCGTCTATGTCGACAATCAGACTGGCTGGGATGCACTGACACTTTATATGTGGGGCGACGTCAACGACCTCAATGGCGGTTGGCCTGGCATGCAGCCTACCGGACAGTGGGAGAAGGACGGCGTAAAGTGGACATACTTCGATATGGGCGAGGAGAACACAGGCCTGAACGAGAACCTCATCTTCAATAATAATGGTGGCGGTTCACAGTTGCCTGACTTCAACCTCACGCTCGACCACGATGTCTATTTGCGCATCACCGCTGATGGCGTGGAGGAAATAGAACTGGAACCCAGCATCAAGCACGATGGCTATGCTGTCTTTGTGTACGACGAGACGGGATGGGACGCTCTGAATCTTTACATGTGGGGCGACACGAATAATCTGAATGGTGACTGGCCTGGCATGGAGGTTACTGGCGAACAGACCATCAACGGCGTGACCTACAAATACTTCGACATGGGTGAGGCAAATACCGGATTGGCAGAGAATCTTATCTTCAACAATGCTGGTGCCAGTCAGTTGGCAGACTTCGCTTATACCATCGATCACGATGTTTATCTGCACATCACTACCGCTGGTGTGACAGAAATTGATCCTGCCAACTTCCAGCCTGGTGGCGACACACCGACACCAGACCCCGATCCTCAGCCCGCTGCCGAGAAGGTGATCATCGCTGTGAAGAACACCATTGGCTACGACGACCCCCACCTCTATGTCTGGGGCGATAGCGAGGCCTGTGGCGCATGGCCAGGAGCAGCTCCTGTGAAGACTACCGACAATGGCTGGTACCTCTTCGAGTTGCCCTCACAGGGTACCTTCAACCTCATCCTCAATAGCGATGCTGGCACTCAGCAGGATATCGCTGCTGTTACGGCAAATCAGAGTTATCAGTTCACCGCTAATTAATTGTAAGACAAAAACCAACACACGGTGACTATCCAGAACAATGCAGGATATAGCGACCCACGTCTCTATGCGTGGGGCGATGGTGAGATCTATGGCGGCTGGCGTGGCATCAAACCTACCAGCAATGAGAATGGCGTGCTTGTCTTCCCGTTGCCAAACGATGGCGGCACCTACAACCTCATCCTCAATAGCGATGCTGGCACTCAGCAGGATATCGCTGCTGTTACGGCAAATCAGAGTTATCAGTTCACCGCTAATTAATTGTAAGACAAAAACCAACACATGAAGAAAATACTCTTATCCCTCATCTCTGTCCTTTGCCTGTTCACGCAGGCAAAGGCAGACGATGGCTTCACACTGACTGCTACCAACGCTACCGTAACGGAGAATTTCGACGGCATGTGGGATGCAGCAAACTCTGAAGCAACTTTAACAATGCCCACAGGCTGGCGTATGGAGCGGCAGTTAGGAGCTCCCAGAATGGTCGGCACCTATAGTGCTGCCTCCACAGAGTTGATGTACGCAGGGGGAGTAAGCCTAGCCAGTAATGCAAAAAATGGTACGTGGAATTTCGGTTCCAGCACTACACCCTCTGACCGTGCCGTTGGCGGACTGTCAACGACAGTTGATGGAGGTACCCGTTGTGTCAGTGTGATGACTCAACTCGTAAATGGTGGCACAGAACCTATCAACCAGCTGACCATCAGCTATGATATCGAGAAATACCGTAATGGTGACAACGAGGCAGGCTTTACTGTTCAACTCTATTATTCTTACGATGGTACTACATGGAAGAAGGCTGGCGACGATTTCAAGACGGATTTTGCCAAGGACGATGCCACCATTGGCGCTGAGGTTGTCCCCATCTCTACAACGACTGTCAGCAACAAGCAATTGAATACGGCTGTTGCTGTGGGCAGTTCTGTCTATCTCGCTTGGAACATCTCCGTCTCCAGCGGCACATCTCCCAACAAGGCCATGGGTCTTGCACTTGACAATATTAGTCTGACGGCATCCTTTGGAGAACCACAGACTGACACGGAGACCACCGATCCCAACCGTCCTCCCTTTGTGTCGTCAGGCATCTTCCTGCGTGGCGAAGTAAATGGCTGGGGTGCCGTCACTGATTGGGAGTTCTCTAACGAGGGCGATGGCACCTATGTACTCTACGACAAGGAACTCTCTGGCGCTTTCAAGGTTGCCGATGCCACCTGGAGTTCAGCATGCAATTACGGCAGCAATGGTTCTGCAATCACTGTCGACAAGCCCTATAGCTTGCTGCTGGGTACCAACGACAATATCTCTTGTGCCTATACCTACGACTGTTCACGTGTCGTGTTGACCATAACCGATGGGGGTGCTTCTCTCCTATTGGAGAGCAAGACTGTCGAGCCTGGAGAACCCTCTGAACTGCAGTCTGTCACCCTGATGCCTGCTGATGTGACGCTGGTTCCTCAGCTGCCTGAGAAGGTAAAGGTGTTGTCCTTGAACAACAGCCTCATCCACTACAACGACCAAGCTGCCATGTTCAACGACATCGCTGCTGCAATGGGTAAGGATGCCACTTGGACTAAGCACACTATGCTGGGTAAACCGCTCAGTACCCATTGGGATGAAGGCGACGGACTGGGTGCCGATGGCAACCCCACTGCTAAGATGCTCATTCGCACGGAGGCGTGGTCACATATCATTCTGCAAGAACAGAGTGGTCTGCCTCGCACCAATGTGGAGTCTTTCCGCAGCAATATCAAGAAGTGGGTGGCCTACATCCGCGAATACTGTCCGAATCCCAATGCCATCATCATCGTACCCCTCAACTGGGCCTATAGTGGCGACTGGGCAAACTTTACGGATTTCAACAAGACATTCCTTGACAACTATCTGAGTGTTGCCCGCGAGACGGGTGTCACCATTTGTCCTGTTGGTGTGGCTTACCAGCAGGCCTTCGACGACAACGGTGCTGAGGGCCTTACCCCTTGGTTCCAGGACGATCGTCATCCTACCGATATGTCTACCTATATGGCAGCCTGCATGGAGTACGGTCTTATCTTCGGTGTAGACCCGGCAACCATCACCTCCCACCCTGCTGCAGTGAGCGATGCTGACGCTGTCACGATGCGCTCTTACGCTTCTCAGGCACTGAAGGGTTTCACCAACATCGTGGACCACACAGCAGCCACTGTACGTTACCAGGCTGTTGGCTTCGACCAGTATGGCAAGGAGATGGATGCTCCTGCAGATTTTGTCTATGCACTGACCGATGGTGGTGAACTTGACGCCAATCATGTCTTTACAAGTAATGGTACAGAAGGCGTCTATAGCGTTTCTGCCGAGAACGAGAAGTACCATCTCTCTGCAACTGTCAAGGTGACTCACGCAGAGACACAGGTAGTGACTTTCCCCGCTATCGAGCTCAATGCTGACAAGCTCTCTACTCAGGAGAATTTCGACCTGATGGGTAATGCTGCCGATGCCACGCTGCCTGAAGGATGGCGCATCGACCGCCAAACCTCTGCTCCCCGCACGGTAGGTTCCTACGCTGCTTCACAGAACCAGACAATGTATGCTGGTGGTGCCAGTCTGCCCTCTAACGCCAAGAATGGTCTGTGGAACTTCGGACAGGATGACAGCAGCGATCGTGCCGTGGGTGGTATCTCTACCGGTGTGGCTGACGGTACACGTTGTGTCAACGTCTATGCTCACTTTCTGAACACAGGTATCAAGAACATCGAGAACCTTCAAATCAGCTATGATGTGGAGAAGTATCGCAAGGGCAACAATGCCGCAGGCTTTACTGTTCAGATGTATTACTCTGTCGATGGTCGCAACTGGACATCAGCAGGCAACGACTTCTGTACGACGTTTGCTGCCGATGCTGCCACTGAGGGCTATGCAACGGTTCCTGGCGACGTAAGATCTGTCAGTGCTGTACTGGATGCCAAGATGCAGCCTGGTGTCGACTTCTATCTGGCGTGGAACATCACTGTCACCTCTGGCGACAATGCTGCTGGTGCTATGGCGCTGGCCATTGACAACTTCCAACTGACGGGTGAGCTGCCTGCCATTCCTACCGCCAAGCACTATATCTATGCCATTGACGAGACGGGCTACGACGCACTGGGTCTCTATGCTTGGGGCGACAGTGAACTCTTCGGCGCATGGCCTGGTGAGAGTTGGGTGGACCAGAAGACCATTGGTGACAATGTCTACAAGGTCTTCCTGCTCGATGCAGAGAGTGGTTCCTATAACCTTATCTTCAACAACTGGAACAATGGTCTTCAGGCTCCCGACTTCAATATCACAGCCAACCGCGACTACTATCTGCGCGTCACAGCTACAGCGGTGACAGAGGTTGCTGATGCCACCAATATTCAGCCTCTGCGTGCTGCCAGCATGGCTAATCCTTATGTCTACGACCTGCAGGGCCGTAAGATAGGTAACGTGGGCGACAGCCTGCCCAAGGGACTCTATGTCGTCAATGGTAAGAAATGTGTCATTCAGTAAAAATATCGATTCCTACATATGAAGAAATACTATTTTTCACTTCTCTCTCTGGTACTCCTGTTCACAGCCTGTGGACAGGGTACCCAGAACTTTACAGTCGACGGCACACAGCCGCTGAGCGATGCAAATCGCGTTATCTATCAGATGAACGTCGGCGCCTTCACTGCTGAAGGAACGTTTCAGTCAGCACAGCAAGGGCTCGACCGTCTTGACACGCTGGGTGTCGACATTCTCTGGCTCATGCCCATCTATCCGCGTGGTGCCACCATGCACAGCCCCTACGCTTCGATGAACTTTCGTGATGTCAACCCCGACTATGGCACCGTCAGCGACGTGAAGGCATTCGTCAGCCGTGCCCATGAACTGGGCATGAAGGTGTGGCTCGACTGGGTGCCTAACCATGTTGCCGTGGAGAATCCCTGGGTACAAGAGCATCCCGAATATTTCACCAAGGATACCAAAGGACAGATGATTCACCCACACGGCTGGGGCGATGTCTTCGAACTAAACTATCAGAACGAGGGCTTGGTCAACGAGATGAATGGCGCTCTGAAGTTCTGGATAGACTCCTGCGATGTCGACGGCTTCCGCTGCGACTATGTCAGCAGCCCCACTATCCCCGTCAGCTACTGGCAGAACATCATTGCCGAGCTGAAGAGCAAGAGCGGAAAGACTGTCGAGTTCCTCAGCGAAACAGACATCACCAATCCGCACAATATCCGCATTGATAGCTGTGGATTCGACTACGACTATGCCTGGGACTTCCAAGGCACGCTGGCGTGGAAATTCAAGAACAGCACCAGCGCTGACTCGCTAAAAGCTATTTGTGAGCGCTTTCTCACTGCCTCTGCAAAGGTAAAGAACCACCGCATGGTCTACCTCACCAACCATGATCAGAACTACAATGATGGTGGCCACACGCTAAAGGACTTCTATGGTGACAACCGCTATGCGCTGACCGTCCTTGACTTCGCCTTCTACGGCATGCCCCTTATCTATAATGGGCAGGAAATTGGTGACCCCGATACGCTGAACTATTTCACCGATGCTAAAGTGAAGTGGGATAAGGTAGACCGCAAGATGCTCAACACCATCCGCACACTTATCGCTCTGCACCACCAACAGCCTACATTAGCTGCCGATAGTGCTGTGGAGTTTCTGTCTACCGACAATTCCAGTATACTGGCATGGCGTCGTGGTGCCGTAGTGTCTGTCATCAATCTGGCAGAAACAGACGCCCAGGCGCTCATAGAAGGTCTGGAAGAGGGTGACTACGACCAGTGGCTCAACAGCCAGACCATTGCTATCGCTCCCGCGTGCACAGCGGTCTCACTTGCGTCGTCAGAGCCCATCGCTCTCGAGGCTAAGGGCTATGCCGTATATGTCAAACAGTAATTACTTGCTTCATCATAAGTATTACTGATTAGTAGAGTTGACTCTCTTAGGAGCTGGCTGCTCTGCGAAGAACGGCCGCTCCTCTTTTTCTTAAAGCTCAAAACTCACAACAATGATTAATCTTACAAATAGAAAACTACTGATAACATTCTTCTTGCTTGTTAGTCAGTTCTCCTGGAGCCCCCTGCTGGCCTCCGACTACGTTGATGACATCAATCTTGATGCCAATAATGAGCTAGGCCATCAGGTTATCTACGAGTTGAATGTAGGCTCATTCACTGCCGAAGGAACCTTCACCGCTGCACAGGCCAAGTTGGGTAACCTCAAGGCACTGGGTGTAGATATCGTGTGGCTCATGCCCATCTATCCGCGTGGCGGAGGCATCAACAGCCCCTATGCTGCCACCGATTTCCAGCAGACAAATCCTACCTATGGCACCATCAGCGACCTCAAGGATTTCGTGGCTGCTGCCCACACGCTGAATATGCAGGTATGGCTCGACTGGGTGCCTAACCATACAGCTACTAATGCCACTTGGGTGACCACCCATCCGGAGTACTATGCCAAAAGTGGCGGTCAGATGATTCACCCCAACGGCTATAACGATGTGTGGCAACTCGACTACAATAATGAGGCACTGGTGACGGCCATGAACGACTGTCTGAAGTTCTGGATAGACCAGGCAGACATCGATGGTTACCGCTGTGACTACATCAGCAGCTCGCGCATCCCCGCCAGTTATTGGCAGACGGCCATCCCCCTTATCAAGAACTACAAGAGTGGCAAGACTATCACCTTCCTTGGCGAGGGCGACATTGCACAGGATGTTACGCGCCTCAAGACTGTAGGCTTCGACTACGACTATGCCTGGGCCTATCAGAGCAGCCTCGCCAACTTTGGCAGCACAGGCGTCTATTCCGCTTCGCTCAAAGCCAATGCCAACACCATGCTCAACGCCTCTGCCAACATCTCCTTCAGTCGCATGCTATATGTCACCAACCACGATCAGAACTTCAACGAGAACAAGAAGACACTCACGCAGAAATATGGCAACAACCGTTATCCCCTCACCGTCCTCGCCTACACGCTCTATGGCATGCCCCTCATCTATAATGGGCAGGAGGTCGGCGGCAATCAGGCCCTCGACTATTTCAATGACACCAAGATCAACTGGTCGTCACCCGATACCAAGATGCTCAACACCATCCGCACGCTCACAGCGCTGAAGCATGTCGTTCCCGCCCTTGGCGACAAGGTTGCTGTCAACTGGGTGACGCTCTCCTCAGGTGCTGCCAATGTGCTGGCCTTCACGCGCCAGCAGGGCGATAGCGAGGTACTCGTCGTCCTCAACCTGGCTACCACGGCTACCACGGCTACCCTCACAGGACTCACCGCAGGTTCCTGGAGCCAGTGGCTTACCAGCGAGACCATCAGCCAGGGCACCAGTCGCCGCCAGCAGCAGTTCTCTGCCACACAGACGCTCACCCTCGACGCCAAGGGCTACCGCGTCTTCGTCCGTGGCTCCTTCCCTGAGGAAGACATTCCTACCGGCATTGAGGACGTCAGTCTTCAGCCTTCATCCTTTAGCCCTCAGCCTTCCACGTTCTTCGACCTCTCCGGACGTCCTGTCAGCATCCCCCAGCGCCCAGGCCTCTACATCCGTGGTGGCAAGAAGATGGTGGTTTCGCATACCTACTTTTGATTAATCT
>Ga0256407_10008169_pt1 | contig 15470 bp, 7 predicted proteins | sample RumenRJG_04DNA_FD_193489 | JGI IMG/M metagenome (GOLD analysis project Ga0256407, IMG submission 193489) | Bovine rumen microbial communities from Lethbridge, Alberta, Canada - RJG_04 | ecosystem: Host-associated > Mammals > Digestive system > Stomach > Rumen | place: Canada: Alberta | collected...
CTCGCCAGCAGGGCTACAATCCCAATTATGGTGGAAAACCTTACGGAGCACCCTATGGTAACCCATATAAGAAGAAGCAACATGGTCCGTACGATCCCAATGCCAAGTACTCAATGAAGAAGCGAATAGAGTATAAGGAAGAACACTACGATCCCACAGAACCCATTCGTCTGAATAAGTTCCTGGCTAATGCTGGCGTCTGCAGTCGTCGTGAGGCTGACGAGTTCATCCAGGCTGGTGTGGTAAAGGTTAATGGTGAGGTGGTGACAGAGTTGGGAACAAAGGTGCTGCGCACAGATACAGTACTGTTCCACGATGCTCCTGTTACTCCCGAGAAAAAGGTCTATGTGCTGCTGAACAAACCCAAGGACTATGTAACTACCAGCGACGATCCGCAGCAGCGTAAGACGGTGATGGATCTCGTAAAGGGTGCTTGCCCAGAGCGAATTTATCCTGTAGGGCGTTTGGACCGCAATACCACAGGAGTATTGTTGCTTACCAACGATGGCGACTTGGCTTCTAAGCTGACGCACCCCAAATTCCTGAAGAAGAAGATTTATCATGTGCATTTGGACAAGAACGTGACCGCTCACGATATGGAACAGATTGCTAATGGTATCATGTTGGAGGATGGTGAGATCAAGGCTGATGCTATTGAATATGCAGACGAGAAGGATAAGAAATCTGTTGGTATCGAGATTCACTCAGGTAAGAACCGTATTGTGCGTCGTATCTTTGAGAGCTTGGGTTACAAGGTTACCAAACTGGACCGTGTACAGTTTGCCGGACTGACCAAGAAGAATGTACGTCGTGGTGATTGGCGCTACCTGACTGAGGAGGAAGTGGACCGTTTGCGTATGGGAGCGTATGAGTAATGAATGGAACTGGTTAAGCTAGTCATACTAGTAAAACTGGAAATTAATTATTTAGAAATGAAACGAACAAAGATAGTTGACGTACTGAAGAGTACGGATTTTGGAAAAGAAGTATGTGTAAAGGGTTGGGTGCGTACCCATCGTTCAAGCAAGGCTGTTGACTTCATAGCCTTGAATGATGGCTCGACCATTAAGAACGTCCAGGTGGTAGTAGACCCCTCGAAGTTCGACGAGCAGTTGTTGAAGGACATCACCACAGGTGCTTGTATCTGTGCTGTCGGTACTTTGGTGGAGAGCCAGGGTGCCGGTCAGACTAGTGAGGTGCAGGCTACCGCTTTGGAAATCTACGGTCTATGCGATAATACCTATCCCATGCAGAAGAAGGGCCAGTCCTTTGAGGTGATGCGCAAGAACGCCCACATGCGTCTGCGTACCAATACCTTTGGTGCTGTAATGCGCATTCGCCATAACATGGCAATGGCCATCCATACCTATTTCCATGAGCATGGTTTCTTCTATTTCCATACACCGCTGATTACAGCCTCTGATTGCGAGGGAGCAGGCAATATGTTCCAGGTGACTACCAAGAACCTGTACGACCTGAAGAAGGACGAGCAGGGCAAGATTATCTACGATGACGACTTCTTCGGCGAGCAGACCTCACTGACCGTTTCTGGTCAGCTAGAGGGTGAACTAGGTGCTACTGCCCTGGGTGCTATCTATACCTTTGGTCCAACGTTCCGTGCCGAAAATTCGAACACACCGCGTCACTTGGCCGAGTTCTGGATGGTAGAACCTGAGGTGGCCTTCTTGGAGCAGGAGGAACTGATGGATCTTGAGGAAGACTTTATCAAGTATTGTGTCCGCTGGGCTTTGGACAACTGTCAGGACGACCTGCAGTTCCTGAACCAGATGATAGATAAGACGCTGATTGAACGCTTGGAAGGCGTGCTGAAGGAAACCTTCGTGCGTTTGCCCTATACTGAGGGTATCAACATCCTCCAAGATGCTATCAAGAAGGGTAAGAAGTTTGAGTTCCCTTGCAAGTGGGGTGATGATTTGGCATCAGAGCATGAGCGCTACCTCGTGGAAGAGCACTTCAAGAAGCCAGTTATCATGACCGACTATCCTCGTGAGTTCAAGTCATTCTATATGAAGCAGAACCAAGATATGCCTGACGGAACGTCCGTAGGCTACAAGGGTGCTGTTGCTCCTGGTCCTACAATGCAGGGTACCGATGTGCTGTTCCCTCAGATAGGTGAGATTATCGGAGGTTCAGTCCGTGAGGAGAACTATGACAAACTGATGGGTGAGATTAATCGTCGTCAGATGGATATGACTCACTTGTGGTGGTATATTGACACCCGCAAGTGGGGTTCATGCCCCCATGCCGGTTTCGGTCTCGGTTTCGAGCGCCTTATCCTGTTCGTCACCGGTATGCAGAACATCCGTGACGTCATTCCCTTCCCCCGTACTCCCAAGAGTGCTGAGTTCTAACATACCGTCGCGCATCTTAATGGTGCGGTCGGTAATGTTGGCCAGACCTTCGTCATGAGTAACAATGACGAAAGTCTGGCCATATTGATTGCGTAGGTCAAAGAAAAGCTGATGCAGCTCGGCTTTGTTTTGGGAGTCCAGTGAACCGCTGGGTTCATCGGCCAGAATGACTGCAGGGTTGTTGACCAAGGCACGGGCTACGGCTACACGCTGTTTTTCACCACCTGACAGTTCGTTTGGCTTGTGCTGGGCACGGTCGCTGAGTCCCATGAAGCGTAATAGTTCTTCGGCTCGTTGGCGAGCAGTTTTAGGTGAGGTTCCGGCAATGTAAGCCGGAATCATGATGTTCTCGATAGCTGTAAACTCTGGCAGTAGCTGATGGAACTGGAATACAAAGCCAATGTGGCGGTTGCGGAAGTCGGAAAGCAGTTTGCTCGACAACTTAGTGGTGTCGATGCCATCAATGCAGACAGAACCTGCATCAGGTTTGTCCAGGGTGCCGATAATTTGCAATAGGGTGGTCTTTCCTGCTCCGCTGGGGCCTACAATACTTACTACTTCTCCTTTGTTGATGTGGAGGTCTATGCCTTTCAATACTTCCAGTGAGCCAAAGCTTTTCTTGATACCTTTGATGTCTATCATGAGGATTGTGGATTTTAGTGGGAGTTGTGTTTTTTTGTGCGATGATGATTAATCCAGCGTGAGATAGTGTCATAGACACTGCTCTCCTCCTGGTGCTGAGCTGCTGTGAAGGTCATGCTCTCTTCCTTGGCATCACCATACTGATCAGGGAACAGAATCATCAGGTTTTTGCCCGAAAAGTGCTGTCTCAACTCATTGGGCAATCGTTCCAGTGCACTCTTGTAAGAGATGGTACCCTTACGGGCCGTGATGACGACAAACATATGATCGTCACTGATATTGGCAGCCAATTTTGGCAGTTCATTCCAATGGGCCATATAGGTGTATTCGGCGCGTACGCTGGGATGGTGGTTGTTAATGTATTCGCGGATGAGCTCCATCGACTCATTACGTCCGTGGAACTGGATGCGGCAGTCCAAGTTGCTAGCCATTCGGCTCAGCCGTTCTAGCCAACGGTGAAAACCGGGTTCGAACTCCGCCCTTGAAGGAACTGCCACCTGTATGCGTCGTAAGGTATTCAAGGGTTGTACGAATCGTGTCAGCACAATCTGGCGGTTCAGTCCGTTATACAGGCTTTGTATGAATTCGCCCCAGAACTTGGGGTTGACATCGGTATGAACGTGCATACCCATGATAATTTCCGAAGCACCGAATTCGCGGAAGGCGTGTTTGATGCCGTTGGCGATGTTGGAGGCCAGTCGCACTTGCGTCTGCATCTGTATGTCACTGGCAGCAGCTCGCTGTTGCAGCCGTTCAAGCAATTGTTGTCCTTGCTCTTGGTGTTTGGACGATAGGGCATCGTCATATACCACATTCAGTGCTACTAAACCACGATTCAGTTTTTCGTTGCGCATCATGATAGCCAGTTCTAGCAACTGCGGAGCAATCTCTGGATACTTGACGCACAGCATGATTTTCTCGTCATCGGCATTTGGGGTTTGGGAACCAGTGTTTTCCTGCCGGTTTGCCAGGATGATCTGCTGTGAGGCATGGTCTGTTACCATGGTTGAAATGATGCAGGTAATGAGAATCATGATGACCACACCGTTCAACATCTCGTTGTTTACCAGATAAACCCCAGGACTCACCTCTAGATTCATGCCAACCATCACCATGGCAATAGCGCCTGCTGCATGCGCACAAGTCAGTCCAAACATCATGTTGCCAGCTGCTTTGGGAAGTCTGAAGAGCAGGCTTGACAGATAAGCTGCCAATGCCTTTCCAAAGGTACCGAAGAACGCAATGAGCGTAACAATCCACAGCATGTGGAAACCTTCAAACAGGCTATGTACATTGATGAGCATGCCTACTCCGATAAGGAAGTAGGGAATGAACAGGGCATTACCGATGAACTCGATGCGGTTCATTAGAGGTGATACATGTGGTATATACCTATTTAATATGAGTCCGGCGAGAAATGCACCTACAATGCCTTCAACGCCTATGGCTTCTGACAAAGCTGCCGACAAGAACATGACGCTGAGTACGAAGATATACTGCATGACAGCATCGGAGTATCGGCGCAGGAAATAGCGGGCTAGTTTAGGAATGCTCCATCCTAAAAGTGCCAAGAATGCCGCAAACTTGATAAGGAACATGATCCAGAATACGAAACCAGTATCCTCGTCATATGCCGCAGAGAGTGCTGCCAACATCATGAGTGCCAGGAAAAGCGACAACATGGATGACCCTACACTCAGCATGACACTGGAGTTGCGTTGCAGACCATAGCGTGAGATGATAGGGTAGGCGATGAGCGTGTTGGACGCCATGATGCAGCCTAAAAGAAATGATGCCGTGTGACTATAGTCCAACAGCCAACGCGACATGGTGTATGTAAGTATAAGAGGTATCAGACACGTCAAAAGTCCGAAGATGAGGAATCGTCGCGAGTTCTTCTTGACGCTTTCAAGGTCCATCTCCAGTCCCGCCAGGAACATGATATATAGTAGTCCTACCTTGCCGAAGAGTTCAAATGACGAGTCACGGGTCAGGATGTCTAGTCCATTCTGCCCTATAACCATGCCTGCCAACACCATGCCAATGATGTGTGGAATTCGCAGTTTGCCCATGATGATGGGGGCAAACAATATGATAATCAGCACGACGAAGAATATCAGCGTCGGGCTCGTAATCGGGAAATATGCAGTTAAGTATAGCATTCTGAGTGCAAAGTTACAAATTTTTCTCAACTCATAACCCTTAATTATTAATTATTTTGTACCTTTGCACCCAAAATGAGTATAACTGGAAAAGAATTAGACTTATGAAAGTAGCTATTGTGGGCGCTTCGGGCGCTGTAGGTCAGGAGTTTTTGCGTATTCTCGACCAAAGAGATTTTCCCATGGATGAATTGGTTTTGTTTGGCTCAGAGCGTTCTGCCGGCACGAAGTACACTTTCCGTGGCAAGGAACTGACGGTTAAGTTGCTACAGCACAACGACGATTTTAAAGACATTGATATTGCCTTTACGTCAGCTGGAGCCGGAACATCCAAGGAGTTTGCAGAGACTATCACCAAGTACGGTTGTGTGATGATTGACAACTCGTCAGCCTTCCGTATGGACGACGATGTACCCTTGGTGGTTCCAGAGTGCAATGCAGAAGACGCGCTGAATCGTCCTCGCGGCATCATTGCCAACCCCAACTGTACAACCATTATGATGGTGGTAGTGTTGCAGCCTCTGGAGAAGTTAAGCCATATCAAGCGCATTCACGTTTCCAGCTACCAGAGTGCCTCAGGTGCCGGAGCCGCTGCCATGGCCGAGTTGCAACAGCAGTACAAGGAGATGGTAGAGGACGGCGAGGTGAAGACCATCAAGAAGTTTCCTCACCAGCTCGCCTACAACGTCATTCCTCAGATTGATGTCTTCCAGCCAAACGGTTATACCAAGGAGGAGATGAAGATGTACAACGAGACTCAGAAGATTATGCATACCGATGCCAAGTGCTCGGCCATGTGTGTCCGTGTTTCATCGCTCCGCTCGCATTCCGAGTCCGTATGGATTGAGACTGAGCGCCCCCTGAGCGTTGAAGAGGCTCAGAAGGCTATTGCCGCAGCTCCTGGCTGTACGCTGGTGGACGATCCTGCTAACCTCGTTTATCCCATGCCCTTGGAGACTGCAGGTAAGGATGATGTCTATGTTGGTCGTGTCCGCAAGGACCTTTCTGACGAGAACGGTCTGACCTTCTGGCTCTCAGGTGACCAGATTCGCAAGGGTGCAGCCCTCAATGCAGTCCAGATAGGAGAGTACTTGATTAAAGTAGGCAATGTGAAATAACATAAGGTTATTCGTCAATAACCTTACCTTATCAAATAATAACCCGTCCTTATCACCAGGTAAGGGCGGGTTATTGATATGGCGTTATATCTAGAACAGACAACCAATGGCCAGGTTTAATCCTATCCGATAGTTGCCGTCGGTATAGTCGTTGGACGTATTGCTGCGGTTGTAGTCAATACCACCTTTGACGTATGTTGCCAGTTGTGTTCCTGGAAAGACAAAAGCGTATTTGACATCTGCTCCGAAAGCATATTGTGCTGCAGTCAGATAGCGGTATTCCTGATAGAGGAAAGCTTCCATGGTGGGAGGGACGTAGTCCTCTTTCGAGGGCGTTTGGTAAAGACCGTCCTCAAAAGGAGCACCGCTGCCTTTCTGGTAGCTGAATCGTGCAGTTGCCGTTAGTACTCCCTTGCGCATCAGAAAGTTCCTGGCACCTGACACATAGCCTCGTGCCGTGTTAAGCTGTTGCTTGCGGAAGTATGGATACTGGATACCTGTCAGTTTGCGCTGTTGCCAGTCAAACCCTGCCATTAGTGTCCATGTGGGCAGTTCGCCCTGTATCTGCAAGTCGGCAGTATAGCTAACCTGTAAGTTGGTCCATGACTTGTCGGCTACATTTACGGCATCATAGTATTCGTAGTAGTAAGCGCCGTTCTGGTTTGTCAACTCACGGTAGGTCTCTGTATTGTTCTTCAGTTTTTCATGGCTGAAGGCGAATTTCAAGGTATGCTGTGACGCCTCGGCAAGATAGCGTACCATGGCATCGGCAGTGATGATGTCGCGGTTGTGATTGGTAAAGGTGATAGTGTACGGTGATTTGCGACCGTAGTAGCCATTGCCGTGACAAAATGTCGCATCAGCATAAAACGCCCATGAATCAGCCGGACGAGCCTCAATCTGAATACTTCCTCCGTGTTGGTCTTCCACCAGAGGGATTTCGCGTCCTTTTTCTGTATAGCCCGTGTTCCCGAATTGTTCCACACGTCCCATGAAGGCTGCGTAGTCAATCAGCGATTTGTATACCTTTTCCTCCTTTCCGTACGTACTGAAGGTCAAACTCTCTGTATTGCGGTGGTAAAGATAGTTCGCTCCTACGGTCAACCAGCTAAGCATATGGGCTGTAGCACCTACGGACAGTCGCAGGTCCATCAGTTTGTTACTATGGCGTAAATCCTTGTACTTGGCATAGTTGGCTGATGTGTAGTCGATGCGGCCACCTAGGGAATAGCCTTTGCCCAAGTCTACGCCAACGGCTCCTGTCAGCTGGTAGGTATCGCGATGTTTACGTCCAGTGTTCGTCAGCGAGTCTTCTACAATGTTGAAGGGCTTTCGTGTTGGGTCGATGAATGCCGACCCAGTCATCTGCCTACCAGTATAGTTGTCATAGCAGATGGCTCCATAGACCACCGTGCGTTCCGACAGGCGTTGGAAAGCTTCTGCGCGTACATTAGCTTGCAAAACGCGTGGTGCCTGCCAGTAGTCGATGAGTCCGCCTTCTGCATAGCAGAGACCAGCTTCGGCTGCTGCGATATTCTTGGCTTGATAGAATGTCAGTCCGGCAGCGTTGCTGCTGGTGAGCCATGGGCTTTGTTGTTTCACAAACTCGTAGCTGCGAAGCAATGGAGATTGCAACGCCACGTCTTGACTTGTAGCCAAAGAATCCTGTGCGTAACACTGAACGGCTACGCACAGGAGTGTAAGGGGAGATATTAGTCTTTTAATGAACATTTCTGGCGCTCGTGGAAGTCAGCAGTCGAATTGTTGGTGTCCATGAAGATGATGTGAGCACCTTTCTTCATAGAAGCCTCTGCATCAATGCCACTGGGGTCGGTTGATTTGTCTACACCCAGTGAATAGTTGTAAACCAGTTTGCCGGCATTCTCTGACAATGCTTCTGTGGCCACCTTGTCTACGTTACGGTAAAGCGTATGGCCCAGATAGTTGGTCAGGCCAACAGAACCAGCGTCAATGTCGCTTGTCAGACGTTTCTTATTGTCATCATAGGCATTAGAGAATACCTCAATACCATCAAAAACCCATGCGTTAGGAATCTTGACACAAGCCCAAACCTGTTGACCCTCACTACCGCCGTCGTACCAAATATTATTAGTATTGTTGGCATATTCACTGAGATTAACGTTTGGAGCCTGGTATATGAAGAGAGCTGGAGAAGACACGCTCAGCGACCATGCTACACCGAGTCCTACGCGTACAGCCTTCAGGTAGTGAGAAGTCGGAATGACATCAGCTGGAGTCGGATAATAACTGGAACTGTTATATCCGCTTTCAGGGTCGTACATGCAGTAATATTGGGCATTGGCATAGTTGATAGACTGGCTATGAGTTTGGGTATTGTCAATGGCTCCCTGAACATTGATGACCAATTGTGAATAAGGCTCTATTTCGATGGTTCCATTGTAGAACCAGATGCCGTTCCAAGATGGGGTAAAGCCATCAGCTTCATAGGTCAGCTTTCCGTCTTCTCCATAGTTCTTGTTGTTGGCCTGCGAGTTGGCGGGCGATGCCATGCCGAATCCCAGATTGGTCAGCGTAGCTTTCACTCCGGTATTATTATACAGAATGATGCACTTGTCCTGCTGGAAATTCTTTCCGTCGTCTGTCTTGCATCCGCCATTGTAGAGTTCCTTGATAATCACCTGACTGGTCTTGGCCTCCTTCAGTTGGATAGTGGCGGTGGCATCTTTTCCAGCTGTCAGGGTGATGTTGCTGGTTGTTCCGTTGTAGACGTAGCGATAACCGTCAATATAAAGAATCTCGGATACAGATGCATTGTAGATGCCGGGAGTTACTTCGAAGGTAACAGTGCCTTTGGCATCCGTAGTCTTCATGTAGCTGGACGCCGTGGTGGCATTGACCAGTTCTACGTCAAAGTCTTCAACGTCGCTGGCCCCCGTAACTTGTACAGTCAACTTGACCAGTTGAACGGCATCATCATCGTCTTTACATGCTGTCAAGCTAAAGGCCATGACAGCCATCATCATCATTACAAAATACTTTTTCATTGTTTGTTCCGTTATTAATTTAAAATTTAAGTTTAAGTGCAAGTCCGTAATAGTAGCTGGGAATATAGCCACTGCTGAACAGCGAGGTCTCCAGGTCCGTTTGCGACGAGTGGACCGTATGCATGTTGTTAAGGAAGTTGTTGGCATAAAATGACACGCTGATGTGGTCGCCAATTTCCTTGGTTACGCTTAGATTTGCCGAATAGTAGCTGGATATCCTGTTGGGATTCATGACATAGGGATAGTTAGAACGGATGACGAGTTTGCTGAGGTCATTATAAAGCGTGGGATCATTGTCCTTGGCCCATACGAAGCGCTCGGCAAAGGGTATCAGCTCACTGGGATTGTCCCATGTTGAGTAGTATTCGGGATAGAGTGCCAGATACTGGTTTTCGCTGGTTCCGTCGTAGGGAGCTCCAAAATAGTCGCCAACCTGAGACAATACAATACCGCGGGTTCCGTCGTCGAATTCGCTGAGTTGCCGATGGTAGTTGTAGAGTGACGTTTCGACACGTAAGGCCACTATCATACGGATTTTGGGTATATGCGTTGTCAGCGTAATGTTCAGGTTGGCCTGTCGCGACAAAGAACCATTGGCGATGGCTGCATTGGCACTATAGCTGGTACTTGTGATGTTGGATCCACGGTAGTAGCCGACATAGGCATAGGGCAGGTTACCCGTCATGGTAGAGCTGATGCCTAAGGGAATATCAGCAAACAGCACATCGTCCGTACCTTTATAATAATAATAGTTACCATCCAAACGGATAGATGTCCGTAGGGGCTTGATGGGGGCAAAGTCTATCATCCATTCCAGTCCGTAGCGGTCTACGGAACTGCCGTTGATGTAACGGTCGTTGACCATATACGTATTACGCTCCAGATAGGCCAGCTGAGTGGGACTGACGGCTCCTGTGGCATCGCTGACAGTGACAACACCTGTCTGCTGGTCAACGGCAAAGCGGCGATCTTGCGCACTGATGGCCAGACCGTTGAGTGCAGAAGGTGGTGTGTACTTATATGTCATGGGAGTGTAGATGTCTGTCGACATATAAGGCCGCTGTGTTTTGTGATGGAAGGCCGACAGCGCGATGTGGGTGCCCTTGATGGTCATATCGATGCCCAAGTCGGTCTGGTTGGTGTACTGCCAGCGCAGGTCTGGGTTATAAAGAGCCTTCGAAGGGTAGGTGTGGTAGGCATAGTACGATTTGTTGTCGCTTGTCGACGTAGAGGCGAAGGCCAGTCGGTCTGCATAAGACGGAGTGGGGTAGAGCACTTGGAAGGACGGCAGTTTGACACTTTTCCCCCATCCTGCATGGATACTTAGTTCGGTCACCCAGCGTTTATACTGATTGCGCCAGAAGACATAGCGTCCGTTAAAGCGTGGTGACAGGCTGCTCACCGTGCCATAGTCCGAACCGCTGATGATGGTGAGGTCGTTGCGCAGTCCTGCGGTAAGTTCCAGCATCGCGCGTCTGGTCGTGGGGATGCTTACCTTCTCCTCGGCATAGAGTGCGAGGTTGTTCATGGCTGGCAGTTCGTCATATCGATATTCGCGCCAGGTGGGTGCATAGCGCATGTCATCATAATAGCTTCCTCGGCCGTTATTCTTGGAACCCGTATAGTCGGCACCCACCATGAGTTTGTTGAGCACCTTGCCAAAGCGACGGGTCCAGTCTGCTTTTAACTTCAGTGACCAGTTGAGTGGTTTTGAATCGTTGAACCCCTTGACATACCAGTAGCCTGTAGGACCGAGGATGATGCCGTTATATCCGTTAGCCATGCTCTCGTCATAGTCCTGGGCTATGAAGTAGCCTTCAGTTGTGGCATGCAGGTAAGGCTGTGTGGAGGCACTGCTCGTACTGACATAGTTTTCAGACCTGTGATCGGAGTAGGAGATGGAGCCACGTAGCGACAGATTGGTCAGCCACGACTTGTTGAGGAGCCACTGCAGGTCGAAGTGTCCGCGGAACGTGTTGTCGCGAACTTTCGCGTAGTCATCCAGCTCTTCGTCAGGGTCAGCCTCAGAGTTGTAGCCTCCGATGTTGCCGCTCAGTCCGATGTTGAGCGTAAGGGGTGTGCTTTCGCGTAAGAAGATGTTCATGTAGTTCAGCGAAAGAATGTTGCGCTGATAGGCAGTATAAGGCGATACCGCATTCGTGAACGAGCGGGCATGCTCGAACGAGGCATTCATGACCCCTTTGTGCCCTCCCAGGTCGAAGCCTTTGTTAAGGGCAATCTGTCGGGTATGCTGATTGATTTTTCCTTCTATGACGAAGGGCGACTTTCCCTTGCGTGTGTTGACCTTGACGACACCATTCGACAAGTCACCATATTCTACCGAAGGTATGCCGGTGATGACCTCGATGCTCTCAATGTTCGAGGCGCTGATGGTGCGCGTTGATGCAGCCAGCGTCTCGCCCGTTTCGGCATTGTTATTCATGCGGACACCGTCAATTTCAATGGCAGTGCCGAACGAGGCATTGCCTTTCTCGCTGCCTCCGCTGCGCAGTGCCATGCGGTTGTCGTTTACCAGTGAGGGATTGGTGGTTTTCCCTCCAGGAAGGAGGGCGTCAATATCACTAATATTGAGTATCTGTTGCTGGTCCAGCGTCGAGCGGTTGATGGTATAGGAAGTGGTGTTCTCATTCGTTTTACGCTTGGCAGTCACCGTCACCTCGTCCAGTTTCAGGTTCTCTTCCTTGAGCTTCAGAGACAGGTTGGTAATGCTGTTTGTGATGTTCATAGTCCAGGAGCGTTTCTGGTAGCCCAGACACTGAACGGTGACGGTCAACCGCCCCTTCCCGACCCCCTTGATAGAGAACTGTCCTTTCCCGTCAGTAACGGCCCATTGGCCACTTTCGGCTATCAGGATGCTGGCAAACTCTATGGGTTGATTGCTCTTGTCTTCTACGACCTTTCCAGATAGCGTTACCTGGGCCGATGCTTGGGTGATGAGCATCAGCAAAAGTAGTGTCAGAATGGTTCTAAAATGGATCTTCATTTTGGATGTTTCTCTCTTCGCTTTAATCTGACTGCAAAGGTACGCATTTCCACTTTTCTGCCCAATACCTAAATGTTGGTATTCTTGTTTACAGCCTTGTGGGTTCTGATTTATTTTCGTAATTTTGCACCCAATTTAAATCATATAGGAACAAATATAATTATGAAGAAAATTCTCTTTAGTACATTCTTTGCAATGGTGGGTCTATGCACCTTTGCACAGTCGCTTCCCCAGGATCCGGCTGTTCGCGTGGGACGTTTGGACAACGGACTGACCTACTATCTGCGCCACAATGCCAAGGAGGCAGGACTGGCCGATTTCTACATTGCCCAGCGAGTAGGCTCCATTCTGGAAGAACCGCGCCAGCGCGGACTGGCCCACTTCTTGGAGCACATGGCTTTCAACGGAACGAAGCACTTCCCAGGCAAGGACGGTAAGTTGGGCATCGTGCCCTGGTGCGAAACCATCGGTGTCAAGTTCGGCGCCAATCTCAATGCCTACACCTCTGTAGACCAGACGGTCTATCACATCGGCTCTGCTCCGCTGAAGCGCGAAGGCATCCTCGACTCATGTCTGTTGGTGCTCAACGACTGGAGCCACTACATCCTGTTGGAAGACAAGGAGATTGACAAGGAGCGTGGTGTCATTCACGAGGAGTGGCGCACCCGTCGTGCCGGCATGGCCATGCAGCGGCTGATGGAGGACGCCATGCCCACCATCTACAAGGGCTCCAAGTATGAGGACTGTCTGCCCATCGGTTCGATGGACATCGTCGACCACTTTCCTTATCAGGACTTGCGCGACTACTATCAGAAGTGGTATCGTCCCGACCTGCAGGCCATCGTGGTGGTAGGCGACATTGACGTCAATCAGGTGGAGCAGAAAATCAAGACCCTTTTCTCGCTGATTCCCAAGGCGGTGAATCCTGCCGAGCGTGTCTATTACCCCGTGCCCGACAATGACAAGATGATTGTCACCATCCAGAAGGATAAGGAACAGCCCATCGTCATGGCACATGTCTACATGAAGCGCGATGCCACCCCTGACAACCAGAAGAACAACGAGCAGTATGTTCGTGCCGACTATGTGGATGGTCTTATAGGCTCTATGTTGAATGTCCGTCTCAGCGAGCTGCGCCAGCTGCCCAATCCGCCGTTCATGAGTGCTACGGGACGTGGCAGCACCTTCTTCGTCAGCCGTACCAAGGAGGCTTTCTCCATGTCCGTCAGCTGCAAGCAGGACAACATCCTCGGTGGTCTGGCTGCTGCTGTTGCCGAGGCTGAGCGTGTGCGTCAGCACGGCTTCACGCAGAGCGAACTCGCCCGTGCCAAGAAGCTGGCCTTGACAGCTGCCGAGCGCCATTATAAGGAGCGTAACGACCGTCGCAACTCTTATTTCGTCAATCAGTGTGTCAACCACTTCCTGACTTCAGAACCCCTGACCTCGGAGGAGTTTGACCTGCAGATGACGCAGAAGCTGGACCGCGAGGTGACGCTGGACGAAGTGAACCGTGCCGCCCGCGAACTCATCACTGACAAGAATCAGGTCTGTGTGCTCTATGCTCCCGACAAGGAGAGTGTTGCCCTGCCCACGGAGGCACAGCTGGAACAGACTGTCCTGAAGGCTCAGCAACAGCAGTACGAGCCCTATGTGGAGCAGAAACTGGCCGACCAGCTTATCAGCAAACTGCCGAAGCCCGGCAAGATAGTCAGCGAGAAGCCCTATAAGCACGGCTTCACGGAGCTGACGCTCTCTAATGGTATGAAGGTCTATGCCCGCACCACCGACTTCACTGCCGATCAGGTGCAGTTCAAGATGAGAGCCGACGGTGGTACGTCGCTCTATGGCGATGAGGACATCCCCAACTTCTCGCTCATCTCAAGCAGCATCACCGATGCCGGTGTGGGCGACTTCGACGCCATGACGCTGCGCAAGATGCTGACGGGCAAGGCCGTCCGTGTCGCTCCGTCTGTCGGCTCCCGTGGACAGAGCATCAGCGGCAGTGGTTCCGTGAAGGACATCAAGACGATGTTCGAGCTGGCCTGGCTGTACTTCACCCAGCCGCGTCGCGACACAACGGCATTCAACAGCCTGATCAACCGCACGCGCTCGTTCCTTAGCAACCGCAATGCTTCGCCCAAGGTAGACTACAACGACTCCATCCGTGCCATCCTCTATGGCCATCATCCACGTATGGAACCTGTCACGCAGCAAGTCATTGACAAGGCTGACTATGACCGCATCTTCCAGATATACAAGGAGCGCTTCAGCGATGCTGCCAACTTCAAGACCGTCATCATCGGTCATGTGACGCTCGACGAGCTGCGTCCGCTGCTCTGCCAGTATCTGGCCACGCTGCCCTCAAGCAATAAGCAGGAGCAGACCAACTGGGACAATGTCCCTCGTGTCGTGGGCGGCGAGTCTACCCATGTGTTCCGCAAACAGCAGGCCACCCCGTTGGCCAATGTCGGCATCTACTATACTGCCGATGTGCCTTTCACGCCGCAGAGCGACCTGGAACTTGACTTCCTGAAGCGCTGCCTCTCCATTGCCTACACCGACTCAGTGCGCGAGGAGAAGGGTGGCACCTACGGTGTCGGAGTCAATTTCGACTTGGACAAGGACGAAAAGCCCAATGCCACGCTGACCATCACCTACAATGCCGACCCCAGCCGCTACAAGGAACTGAATCCCATCATCTACCAGCAGCTGAAGAATATTGCCGACCACGGCCCAGAGGCTACCAGCATGGACAAGGTCAAGCAGTACCTCACCAAACAGTATGCTCAGCTGGCCATCGACGACGGCTATTGGGACTATGTCATCTGGCACGAACTGGACGACGATGCCGACTTCGACAAGGACTATTGTAAGATGGTCGAGGCCATGACGCCCCAGCAGGTACAGCAGATGGCTCGGCGCTTACTTGACGCTCAGCGCTGCATAGAGGTTACCATGCTCTCAGGAAAACCGGAGACCGCTATGCTGCATATTGACGACATGCACTGCAAGAAGTGCTCCAACCGCATCCAGGGCCGACTGCTGGCCAAGCCTGGCATCGACAGCATGGATGCCGACGTCCGTCGTCACAACATCACCGTCCGCTTCGACGGCGACCAGATGACGGCCGACAGCATTCGCACCAT
>Ga0256407_10008170_pt1 | contig 15468 bp, 13 predicted proteins | sample RumenRJG_04DNA_FD_193489 | JGI IMG/M metagenome (GOLD analysis project Ga0256407, IMG submission 193489) | Bovine rumen microbial communities from Lethbridge, Alberta, Canada - RJG_04 | ecosystem: Host-associated > Mammals > Digestive system > Stomach > Rumen | place: Canada: Alberta...
TGCTGTTATGGCAACTTGTGAGCGAACCAAACAATTTTTCGGCATAACAGTCGATAAGATTTGTTCTGGGCAATACAAGTTCGTATGGGCTTTTAAAATTGACAGAGAAAAAGCACAGCGAGAAGGTTATGACCAAACCAATGTCAAAGGTAATGTAACCTTGGATGCTGAATATCCAGGATGTCCCTATTGTGGAGAAAAACGATTCATCATTTGCTCCTCATGCAACAAGTTCTTTTGTTACCATGGACAGGAGTATGTTACATGTCCCAACTGTGGGGCAAAAGGAAATGTCGTTTCTGTAGAGCAGGTTGACCTCAAAGGTGGAGGTTACTAAAATTGAAATACAATGGCAGATTTAGCAAAAGGAACAAGAATATCGCTTACAGATGGCGGTTGTGTAACAATCGTCAAAGAGCTTGGTCGAGGTGGGCAAGGTATTGTATATCTCGTTGATTTGAATGGTGAGCAAAAGGCTCTAAAATGGTATCTGACTGCACCAGATGAGAAGTTTTACAGGAATCTCGAAAAGAACATTATGAATGGTGCTCCTTCTGATGCTTTTCTGTGGCCAGAGCATTTGACCAACCGTCAACTTGGTAGCTTTGGTTATGTTATGCAGTTGAGACCAAAGAACTATTACGAGTTTGGTAACTACCTGCTTGCAAAGGTCAGTTTCAAGTCTTTTACTGCAATGCTTGCTGCAGCCATGAAGATATGTAATGGATTCATGATGCTCCACCGTTGTGGTTATAGTTATCAGGATCTCAATGATGGTAACTTCTTCATTGATCCTAATAATGGTGATGTGCTTATCTGTGATAACGACAACGTAATGCCTCAGGGGGAGAAGTCTGGCATTATGGGTAAAGCCCGTTATATGGCTCCTGAGATTGTAGCAGGTGGTATACCCGACAAACGAAGCGACAGATTCTCACTTTCGGTTATTTTGTTCATGCTTTTCTATGCAAATCATCCATTTGAAGGAGCACGAGTGGTTGCATGTCCTTGCATGACAGAAAGTTTTGAACGTAAGTTTTATGGGAGTGAAGCAATCTTTGTTTACGACCCAACAAATAATACCAATCGTCCTGTGAGAGGAATCCACCAGAATGTTATCAGACGTTGGCCAGTATTTCCTTCTATCCTTCGAGAAACATTTGAACGCGAGTTCAGTCAAGAGTATCTACAAAATCCCGAGAAGCGCATGATTGAGCAGAACTGGGAAAAAATCATCTCGCAGGTTCGTGACCAGTTGGTAATCTGTCCTACTTGCCAGGAAGAAACGTTTGTCGAGACCAATGGATCTAGGGGGAAATGTATTAATAGAGGATGTACCATTGATATCTCGAAACGCTTGCTTATCAACAATAGATCATTGCCTCTTACAGATAAAACAGAAATCTTTATTGACAATGACAACACACCAGATGCTGTTGTTTCAAAAGATGCCAATGGTGTATTGTTGATTAAGAATATTTCATCTGACAAATGGATGGTAGAAACGCCAAGCGGCAAGATAAAGACCGTAGAATCGCAAGACATAATGCCCGTCAAAGAGGGCTTAAAGATAACATTCAAAATTCGTGAGATTCCATATCGCGGAGAAATAACAATAATATAAAATTTTATAATAATGGGACTTTTAGATGACGTGGTAAGTGTCCCACGCAGAACGATGACACTTTTCTTTGTGATTGACACATCAGGCAGTATGATTGGTAACAAGATTGGTGCCGTTAATGATGCTGTTGAGAATGTACTTCCTATGCTTGATGAGATTTCTGCTTCTAACCCAGATGCAGAAATCAAAGTAGCTGCTCTTGAATTTTCAAACGGATGTAACTGGCTTTATGACGAGCCAAAGCTTGCCTCAGAGTTTGTATGGCAGGATGTAACAGCAAGTGGCCTCACATCACTTGGGGCAGCATGTTTGGAACTTAATTCAAAGCTGTCTCGTAGTGGTTTCATGCAAACTCCAAGTGGAAGTTTTGCTCCTGCCATTATTCTCCTTTCCGATGGTGGTCCGACTGATGATTTTTATGGTGGATTGTCAAAACTGAAGGCGAACAACTGGTTCAAGAACGCTATAAAGATTGCTATTGCTATTGGTGATGATGCAGACAAGGATGTCCTTACTCAGTTTACCGGAACAAATGAGGCAGTGTTTACAGTTCACAACATTGAAGCTTTGAAACAGATTATTCGTGTTGTTGCTGTAACCTCTTCACAGATTGGCAGTAAGAGCAGTACTGCGGGTGATATTACAAAGCAGGAACAGGTTATCAAGGATGTAACGGAAGCTGCCAAGGATATAAATGGAGCACAATCAGAAGCTGCACCAGCTCCAGCAAACCCATCAGATAATTACGACGATTGGGATTAAACCAAAGTTTCTCTAATGGAGAATTTAGTTCATTTTTGTCAAGGAGAAAGCCATAAAGCGACAGGTAAGGTATGTCAGGACTATGCAATGTGTAGTTGTAGTTCCGACAAGGGTATTGCTGTGGCAGTCTTGAGTGATGGACATGGGGGAAGCAGGTATTTCAGAAGTGATATTGGCTCAAAGATGATTGTTGAATGCACCTTCAAAAAAGTAATGGAATTTATTGAGAACATAGATTCTAGCATTTTTGCGGGGAAACCATTTACAGCAGTTTCAGCGTTGACCACAGAACGCAAAGAAGAAAATTTGCGAAAAAACAGTAAGGTGGATGAACAGCTGAACCAACTTTTTAAGTCAATAATATTCGGGTGGAGAGTTGCTGTTGAGAAACATGCAGAAGAGAATCCATTTACCAAAGAAGAACAAGAGTTGATATCTGATTTACAAGATCCTCATTCTATCGACAAGACATACGGCTGTACATTGATGTGTTACGTAAAGACATCTAAGTACTGGTTTGCTTTTCACCTTGGAGATGGAAAGTGCTTCTCATTTGATGGAGATGGCAATTGGGGCGAGCCGATTCCTTGGGATGAACGATGCTTCCTAAATAAGACAACGTCTATTTGCGACACAGATGCACTATCCGAATTCCGCTATTGTTATCAAGGTAATGGAGATTATCCAGTAGCTGTATTTCTTGCTTCAGATGGATTGGATGACTCTTTTGGAGAGTCCTTCAATCAGGCGAATTTCTACATTCAGATACTGAAGCTCATTGTTAACACGTCAAACAATGATGCCCAGAAAGAAATAGAAGAAACGCTCCCACAATTAAGCAAGATTGGAAGTCAAGATGATATGTCCGTGGCTTGCATTTATGACGAAAAGGTGTTAGACTCAATCATACCCAAACTCATACTATGGCAAAGGGATAATGTCGAGAAGCAAATAACGGAAGTTAACGAAAAGATATTGTTGGCCAAAGATAAGATGTTAAAATACTCACCTCTTAAGTCTTACACTAAGAAGGAGTTGATAGAGGCTCAATATGCTCAAACAGATCTTGAACGGCTGTTTGCTTCAAAACGAGAACTAGCTTCAAAATATAACCGGTTCACGAATGAACTTCCTCCAACATCCTCTCATGCAGAATATGATGATGAAATAGGCTTATATGAGTTTAAGGAAGAAGAAAATCGTTTAACTCTAACCGCAGAACAGATAAGAAAGCGATTAAGAGTATTAAATCATCCTATGTACAATTTTAATAGATGAACATGGAACAGAAATATCAATTACACACAGGACTAAAGCTTATTATTCAAATGAATGGTACAGAATCTCTCCGAACCATTCAGTTGGGTAATATCCTTGCTGATTATTCTGCCTATGATGAATATCCTGCAACTAAGATTATTCTGAAGGATGTTTTGACCAATGGCTGTGGCCAACGCATATACGATGCTTTCAACAAGCCTGAAAAGAATTCACTTGCTGAAATAGAAAAGATAAGGCAGGATTACATCAAGAATACAAAGTTCAAAAAAGATGTTGTTAATTATGTTTTTGATTCTATCTGTTATGGTTTGGGAATAAAGACATCTGTCAAAGAACCTTCAAGCAACAGCTTTGATCCATACACAAACGAGTCGGATGACATTCTGGATAAACTTCCAGAAATGCTTGCTGAACTTAAAAAAGAATATGAAGATGCCTTGAAATCTCTTATCGTACAGCCAAAAGATATTATCTGGGATGCAGCCGCTTATTATCCTGCATCTGCAGAAAATCAACTATATCAAATAGAGGGCAAGATTCATGTTGTCAGCAGCCAATTAGGCATCAACGATAATAATTGGTGCAAGAATATGAAAGAAAAGACTTTGAACAACCATAGGAAGAGAAAAATAAACTCTGTCAAGGAAGTGCTTGATTCAAAGAAAATAGAATTCACCAACTTGTTGAATACAGCTCTTGTCAAGCCATCTGCTTCGTACATCAGCAAGTCTGGACATTATGCAGTTGATAAGGTTTCCGATATTGAAAAATTGGAGTTGGAAATCAAAAGGCTGTATGGTGAAATGGAAATCAAGTATGACGGTTGGTGCGATAAAGAAAAGAGCAGGATTCTATCACCTTACGTTGTTTCTGATAGCGACCGCATTCGTCAAATGTTGCTGAAGGTAGCAATGCCAGCCGCTATGTTCTGTGGTGTTGCGTATTACGGCGGCACTTATGCAACATCTACAGATGAAATCAATTCCTACGAACAAAGGATGGAAACTGCTGATGGTTATTTCGCCAATGGTGATTATGGCAAAGCTATTGTCGGTTTCATGCAAGCATCCAATCAATATGATGGAAGTTTCAGGACGTCATCTTATAGGGATAGAGCTATGTCTCTGGCAGATGCATGCTTTGAGGGTATGCAGTACAAAGTGACTTCATTAATTGAGGAGAAACAATATGCACAGGCTCTTTCTCTCATGAAATCTATACCAACCGAATACTTGTCTGCAAATCAAGACAAGAGCGATTGGATAGAAAAAACAAAGATAGACATGCAGAATACAGTAGCAGAAGAGGTTGACCAGCTTGCAGATATGATTGCGTCCAACGGTGGTAAAATGACAGAGGACGGCAAAAAATATCTTGATCAACTTTTGGCTGTATCTCCCGATAATTACTGGTTGAACCTTATTAAAGCGAAAGAGAAATGAAGAATTCTGCGAAAAACAAAATAAAGGCATTGCTGCTTTCTGCTGCAGCGGCTTTATTACCAACTCATGCTCAAGCAGAGGACAGTTTCACATTCTTGCCAGACCTTGGCAATAACGATGACTCCTTCAATGAGAAAAAACGCTCATGGGGAAAAGTATTTAAGAATGTAGCGAAACTTGATAAGAATGGTGAAGTAAAGTATATTGCCAGCCATCGCTCACACATGTCACATCGCTCTGGTGGTGGCGGTGGTGGATATGGTCACAGATCACACTACTCTCATTACTCTTCTTATGGTGGTGGCTCCAGCCATTACTCATCAAGTTCAAGTTCTCGCAGTAGTTCTTCGTCATCGTCTTATAAAAAACCAAAACCTAAGTCAGCAGGTGACTATTCTATTGGAGAAAGAACTTTGAAAACAGGTATTCATGGAAGTGATGTTACTTCACTTACAGGTTACCTTGCAACAGGTTTGTATATCAATCGTTCATGGATAAAGGAGAAGGATGGCTATTCTCTCTATGACGCTACCATCGCATCTGCAATTAAGCATTTCCAGAAGGATGCTGGGCTACCACAGACAGGTATTGCCGATCAAACAACTATTGACAAACTGAAGTCATGGGATAACAGCAAGACAACCGTTATCCTTGGTACTCGTGAATTGTCGTATTCAGAAACATCAACCGATAAGGGTACAGATGTTACAGAACTTGTCAACCTTCTAACAAAAGCAGGTTTTGCTCCTAATCCTAAGAAGATTGTTATGACAAGTGACGGTAGAACTGAATTTACAAAAGATATTGCAACTGCGGTTAGATTCTTCCAAGCATACAATAACTTGACTGTTACAGGAAGAGCAGATGATGCAACTATCAAAACCTTAAAATCAAAGATGCATTAATATGAATAAGAAAGCTTCAAATATCATAAAGTCTTTATTGTTAGCATCGGTAATTTCTATATCGGGGAATGATGTGGAAGATACAAGCGATTATACTTATACCCTTGGAAATGACAAAGATGAGCAAACGGTAGCAAGTAAAAGAAAATCCGTCATTAAGAATGTTATAAAATTAAATGGAAATGGGAAGTTAACTTTGATTGTAGGTCATCGGTCACATTATTCTCATCGCTCTCATTATTCAGGAAGAAGCAGGTGTTCTTCATTCAAATCACCTTTAGAAATGGTTTTGGGAGACAGAACAATATCGAAAGGCATGTATGGATCTGACATAGATATGTTGGCTACAATATTAGATCGCAAGGGATTGTATGACAAACAGAATGTATCCAAAATCAAGGGTATGGTATGCTTTGATCTTAGAATGGAACAGTGTATAAAGAATATACAGAAAAAATATGGAATGAAAGTAGATGGAGTATGCACCCGTGACGTTCTTTCCAAAATTCTCTAACCTATGGAAATAAAAGTAGATAGAAATATATATTCGGACTCCTGCATATCCAAGGTTGTATATCTTTTGTCTAAGAATTATAGTATTGAAAGATCAATCGAAAATGATTACGAGATTCTCACAATTATTCAGAAGACAGATGAGGAGTTTGATATCAACGAATTTTGGGATAAGATGAATGACTTTAAATTAAGGGAAATCATCAATACTGAAACTAAGGATATTAAAACAATATTATACGCAAAGGCGTTCGGAGAATTCGACAATTTTGATGAGAATGATTTCGACTGATAGTTATCACATACTTCCATTTAACTTTATTAGAATTAAAAATAATGAAGTGCTGATAAATGAATTGGGAGACATGATTGTTGTTCCAAATGGTACTGCATGCCGTTTAGTGAACAAAGAAAAGGTCGATGAAGAGTTATTCAAAAGTCTATATGCCAATTTCTTTATAACGAATAATTATTTTTCCCCTATGATGGATGTGTATGCCGCCAGACTTAGGGAGAAAAAGAGTTTCCTCGACAATTTTACCGCACTACATATATTTGTACTGACCCTTCGTTGTAATCAGAATTGCGTGTATTGTCAAGCATCAAGTCAAGATGAGGTAAGCAAGCATTGCTCCATGAGTTTTCATACTATGGACAAAGCAGTAGAGTTGATGTTCAAGTCTCGTTCTCCATTTCTTACAATGGAATTTCAGGGAGGAGAACCTACTTTGGAGCCTAAATTGATAAGATATGGAATTGAACGTGCGGAAGAAATAAATAAGACCGAGAATAGAAAAATTGATTATGTCCTTTGTACGAATAGTATCAATCTTACAGAGGAGATAATGGATATTTGTCAAACTTATCATGTGCTGATTTCGACATCACTTGATGGTCCAGAATGGTTGCACAACAAGAACAGAGGAAAGAAAGATAGTCATGAGAAAGTAGTTGCTGGTATAACAAAGGCAAGGACATTGCTTGGGCATGATCAAGTTTCTGCTTTGATGACAGCATCAGAAGAAGGGGTGCTATATCCTATCGAGATTGTAGATGAATATGAACGATTAGGGTTTAACAGCATCTTCCTTAGAGCATTAAATCCATATGGACTTGCAAGAGACAATTCCGATTGGGATGAATATACAGATAAGTTTATTGAATTCTACAAGAAAGCCCTTGACCACATTATCGAGCTTAACCTTATGGGGAGATTCTTCATCGAAGAGTTTGCTGCGATCATTCTCCGAAAGATGCTGACTCCATTCTGTACTGGATTCGTTGATTTACAATCACCGGCAGGAATCATAAATTCTGTCCTTGTATATAATTATGATGGCTATGTCTATGCATCGGATGAATCACGCATGCTGGCCGAATACAATGACTACACCTTTCGCTTGGGTAGTGTGGATGACAAATACGAAGATATTGTTTGTGGTCAGAAAGCAAGAGAATTAGGAAAGATCTGGTGTAACGAGACGATAGCAGGATGTGCTGATTGTCCTATACGAGTGTATTGTGGTGCGGATCCTGTTCGAAACTATTCAACCCAAGGCGATGCGTATGGCTTTAGGCCAAACTCATGGTTATGCAAAAAAAACAAAGCCATCATCGAGTACCTTATAGAACTAATAGTAATGCGTCATAATGAAGTGATGCCAATTTTCAAAAGCTGGTTGGTATGACACAGAGACCATTAGACATATTATCTAACGACAATACATTGTTCTGCACGGAACAATGTAACAATCATTGTTTGATGTGCTGTCAGCCTCCAATGAAGGTTGATGACATAGATTTGCTATTTTCGGAAAACCTATTACGCATACAAAATGCTCCTAATGATTTGCCAATTATAGGTATCACAGGAGGTGAACCGACCTTATTGGGTGATAAGCTAATCTCCCTTGTAAAGCGCATTCGTGAGCGACTTCCTAATACGGATATTCACATCCTTAGCAATGGCCGCAATTTCAAAAATTTGGATTATACTTCGGCATTAGTGGACGCTGGAGAAGGACATATAATCTTCGGCATCCCTCTACATTCTGATTTCTACAGAGATCATGATATTATTGCAGGGGTAAAGGGCGCGTTTGAAGAGACCATAACAGGACTATACAATTTAGCATCTGTAGGAGCATGTATCGAACTGCGAATAGTGATGAATAAGCTCAACTACAAGCGTTTTCTGCAATTAGCGGAATTTATTCATAAGAATCTACCTTTTGTAGCATGGATAGCATTCATGGGTATGGAATATACCGGATATGCCATCAAAAACACCAAAAGCATTTGGATTGAACCAAAGGAATATGTCGCGCATCTATTGGATGCTGTAAAGTATCTGGACGAATGGCATTACAATGTGTGCATATACAACATACCGTTATGTCTCTTACCAGATAAATTCCACGAATTTGCTCAAAAGAGCATCTCGGATTGGAAAAATGACTATACAGACATCTGTCAAGAATGTAAAAAGAAAGAAATGTGTTGTGGATTGTTCACTACATCTATTAAACCATATGTAGGATTAAAAGCGATACAATAATGGGAAAAATAAGAATTTACTCAAAGCAACCAAAGCAAATCGTTTCGCTTTCCGAAACGTACACAGTATTTAGTTCGTATAAATCAGGGAAGGCAACATTACGTTTGACTCCTGATGGCGAATATCTTTTTACTGTCTATGGTGATATAGGCGAGTCAACTGCCAAACGAAGCCCTACCCATAAAACAATAGAGCAAAAGCTGACAAATAATATGCTTAAAATGTATGAGGAGGCGCAGAATTCTTATACTGAATTACATAAGAAGATCAAATTACGTTTGGATTCATCTTATTCTGTTCAGCAGAATGTTAAACCACAAGGTGCATACCAGTGGAAGACATTGGATATAAAAAAACCAACAGAAAATGAAGCGAAAGAACTTGTAGTGAATGAAGCAAGAAATTTGAATCATAATCCCCAAAGTCCTTCTGTTAACGAATCAGATTTTGTCAAGGCAAATCTTGATATAGTAAAGAAACAACGTATGGATGCATGGGATGAGATACAGAAGTTATTCAACCTTATAGAAAAAGCCCAAGCAGACAAAGCTAATGCTTCTTTCAAAAGGGCGTATGATGCGAGTGTAAGGGCACAACAGGAAATTATTGATGGTGAGAGCCATATTGTTGATGATGCTTTTAACTCATTCCCAAATACGCTGATTGTTCCTTTTATCATTGAGATGGATTACAAATACAATCAGACAGGTAAAAGTATTGATGTTAGCATAGAACTGACAGAAGACCCTTCTTTGAAGGTTCCAATGAAAAAGGCTACTTTGAAGACAACAGGAAAACTGTCGGTACGAGCCAAGACACAAGGTGAAATACAACAGGATTATGCCAATACATGTATGTCACTCATGTACTATGTAGCTTGTAATGTTTTCAATATTACTCCTAACATACAAACTTGTAGAGTTGCCCTATATTCTGCAAGCAAGGCAAGTGGAATCTGTTGGATTGAATTTAACAGAAATAGGTTCTCTACATTAAACCTATCATCTTTAGACCCCATGTTTGATATGATGGGATGGCCTAATGTTGCCAACTTAAAAGTTCTTAAAACAACAGCAAAACTAGAAAGTATTGATAAAGCAACATTTGAGAAACAAATTAAGTTGAAGACAATTCCTTGATGTAAGATGGCCCCCAAGATACTAAAAGCAATGAACCTGCTATTGGTACTACTGCTAATGTGGAATCCAATAGTTTTATGGCTATACTACCAGAGTATGGTTATTGCTTTTTTGTTACCTATACTCATTGTTGTACTCGGATTTGTTTTTTCCAAAGTTCGTAGTTTAAGATTGAAAGTTTGGATGTTCAATCTTGCTGCTATTGCGAGCATACTGTTTCATGCAGAGGTAATTTTCACAATGGTGTATGCTGATAAGGATATACCAAATCTGTATGAACTACATGGGAAATACTATTTCAATAAACCTTATCTTGATCAACAATTTAATGATCCAGAATTTGTTACGCGTTACAAGACAAACATTCAGGGTTATAGAGTTGACGACTTATCCTCACAAGATCAGAAGATTGAGAAATGTGATTGGCTGTTTATCGGTGATTCTTACACACAAGGTGCTCAGGTAGACTATAACCAGTTATTCTCTTCATTGATTTATAAAGACTTTCCTGATAAGGTAATAGTCAATGCAGGAATAAGTGGTGCTGGCCTATATGATGAATTAAATTATTTCAAAGATAAAGGCAAAGATTTGTCACCAAAGCTTGTATTCCTTCAGATAGGAGCTTTCAACGACTTCATGAATATCAAGGAACATGTACCTTCGTTACAGGATTATATCATGGAATGGTCGGCATTATACCGTTATTTTGAATACAATATAGCCAATAGCGATGAGTTACTATTAGGAAGATGGACGGAACCTTTCTTTCCAGACAAGGAAGACAATGTTGACAACAATATTTTCTTTATGCAAACGTCTGATTATAAGGAAGCCGATAAGAAGGCATTCAAAGATTGTATATCGGAATTCAAGAAAGAAGTTGAATCTGTCGGTGGTAAGTTAATACTTGTCTTTATCCCTTCAAAAGAACAGGTTTCTCCAGAGTTATTGGAGGAGGTTTTGAAAGCATACAATATTAACAAAGAAGACATAGACCTTACTGTCCCAAACAAATTATGCCAATCTGTAGCAAGTGAATTGGGACTAAAGCTTTATGACTTGACAACTGCCTTCTGTCAATCAAAAACATTTCCCTTCTTTGCGCATGACGAACACATGAATATAGTTGGACATCAACTTATTGCAGATAAAATAGTAAAGGAATTAAGTTCGATAAGTGGCAAATATGATTATCTGAGCGAAGGTAATTACCATGAGCGTTATCCAACTATTCATGCAGATGGAACCATGGTGTATCAGTCTCAAACAGAACACTATTATACCATAAATAGATTGAATATCAACAACGGCAACCGAGAAGAATTATGGAGAGGTGTTAACGAACTTGTGCACCCGATGATTTCAAGTGATGATAGATACCTTGTATTTACGGAGGGTGAACAAGAATCTCTGAATACAGATGTTATTCTCTATGACTTCGTTAATCAAAGCCAGATTGCCATAAACAAAAAACCTTCAAAGGGTTCTATTCCATTCATTGGCAAATCGGCAACAAAGATTGTTTTCCCTTGCTGGACATTGGAACAAACGATACCCCATATTGTTATTTACGATATTGCCACAGGCAAACAAACGCAATTTGAGGATGGAGCAGAATGCTGGCGTCCAGTATTCTCGAATGACGAACGATACATTTACTACATTCAAAAAGGAACACGTGATAGCAACTTTGTTATAAAAAAATATGATTTGACAACTGGTGAACGGTCAATTGTACTGAAACGACCATACGACATTTGGGATATTGCGGTATCACCATCCGGAAAGTATATTGCGTATGCTGGTAACAAAGATGCTAATTGGGATTTGTTCATCTATGATATAGATCATAAGCAAATCCGCCAGATAACCCATACGATTGGGGAAGAGTGGGATCCAGCTTTTGGCGTTTCTGATGATGAGCTTTGGTTTGCAGGCGTCTTCGGTATAAATGACGGCATCTATCATATTCGGTTAAAATGACGAAATTATATCAGGCAATAATATGGTTGGCAAGTGTAGGTGTTTTGACTTACTTCGTCAAGATGTACGTCTTGATATTCCTTGTTATATCTGTTATAATCGTAATATCTTCAAAACTCTTAGGAAAGGGCAAAGGAAAGAACATTATAGTTGCTGATATTCTTATTCTAGTTTCTGTCTTCTTGGCAATGAAAAGTTCGATGAGCTTAATTCTTCCCTTAGGCTATTCCGTATTTGCTTTTTCTGCAATATCTTTAATTGTAAACCAATATAGAGATTATAAAGATTATAAGGTATTAGAAATTCTCTGCTACCTGTTCTTCTTTCCTAAAATTTTTGCAGGCCCTATTGACAGAGTGGATGATTTTGTTAGACAGCTGAGAGAAAAGAAACCTGCATTGGAAAGGCTGTACCCTTCAGCTAAGATGTGTATTTATGCGTGTTTCTATAAATACGTGATTGCAGACAGATTATATTACCTGTGCAATGAAGAATACTATGGATTGAATGAGATATGCAGCATCCTGTGCTATGGAGTGGCTTTCTTTTTTGATTTCTATGCCTATTCCATTTTTGCCATTGCATTTGCTAAGCTGTTAGGCATAGATCTCCCAGAGAACTTTGATTCACCATATCGAAGTAAATCATTTCGTGACTTTTGGAAAAGTTGGAATATTACATTAGGAACCTGGTTGAGGGATTATATTTACATTCCGTTAGGTGGCAATAGGGTTTCGAGGAGTCAATGGGGGCTTAATATTTTGTTGGTTTTTGTCATTAGTGCGATTTGGCACAATTTTACTATTCCATTCATTCTATGGGGAATTATTCATGCGATACTCTTAATAACTGAGCGATACTTCAGTATCAAAGGTAATAGATATTATGGTATATGGGTTGTAACGGTTTGTATTCTGTTGTGGCAATTATTTGATGTTGATGGCATTGATGATTTCGTGTTCCGACTATCACGATGTATTGAATATCAACCAATTGACACAAGTATTATTATTGGGTGTATTGTCGCATTGGGTGTTCTATGGTTTGCTGACAGAAGTTCCACAAAGGAGATTATATTCAGACATAGGAATACGGGGCGGTATATTATGAAAGAAGCGCCGATAACATGTATTATTCTCGTACTAGACATTTTGTTGACAAATAATTCAGGTATTAACTTCTTTTATATGAGGTTCTGATGGTTATATTAGGTATTACTGCATATTATCATGACTCGTCTGCAGCATTATTAGTGAATGGACGAATTGTTGCTGGAGCGTTGGAAGAACGCTTCAGTAGGAAGAAGCATGATAATAGTTTCCCGACTCTAGCTATTCAGTTTTGCTTGGAATACGCAGGATTATTATTGGATGATGTAGATATAATAGCCTTCTACGAAAAACCATTCAGAAAGTTTGAACGAATCTTGATGGACAGTATTGTTCATGCTCCCAGAAGCTATGGCCGTTTTTTAAAATCTATTCCTATATGGCTCAAGGAACGTTTGAATATGCGTAAGACTATCAAACGAGAATTGAAAGGTCTTTATGGTCAAGTACGAGCGGACATTCGTTTTGTAGATCATCACCTGGCACATGCCGCCAATGCTTATTCCTTATCATCATATCAGGATGCCGCAATACTTGTATTGGATGCTGTTGGAGAGGATTCAACGACTTCTATCTATAGCACTTCAGACGGAAAAATATCATTAATTCAACAGCAGGTATATCCAAACTCTATAGGACTTTTGTTTTCTGCATTTACTTATTTCTTAGGATTCCAAGTAAACTCTGATGAATATAAGGTAATGGGATTAGCACCTTACGGTAAGAAGGATTCGGATGAGACAAACCAATTTATTAGAATCATCAAAGATAATCTGGTTGATGTTCATGAGGATGGAAGTATAATGCTCAATACTAAATACTTCTCATTTATGTATTCCGATAAAATGGTGGATGACAAAAAGTGGGAAAAGTTGTTTGGCCTCAGAAAAAGAAACGAAGGTGATATAATTACCACCTCGCACAAGAACCTCGCTTTGGCAATACAATCACTAACAGAGAATATAATTTGTAAGTTGGCATTAACGGCAAAGAAAATCACGGGCAAATCGAATCTTTGTATTTCAGGTGGTTGTGCTTTGAATTGTGCAGCAAGTGGTGTGATACTAAAGAGCCATTTGTTTGACAGCGTATATGTACCTTATGCTCCAGATGACTCAGGATGCGCTATTGGTGCTGCTTTTGTTTGTTCTTCAATGGTTAATGAAAAGTTAGACGACTCCTCATTCATTGGTCCTGATTACGATAACAATCGTATAGTTTCGGCAATTAAAAAAAGCGGATTAACATACAATCATCTTGAAGATGTTTTATTGTATGAAAAGATAACAGATTTGTTGTGTGAAGGTAAAGTCGTCGGCTGGTTCCAAGGACGAATGGAGTTCGGGCCAAGGGCACTGGGCAATAGAAGCATTCTTGCTGATCCAAGAAGCGCTGAGATGAAGGATAAAGTAAATTCTAAGATTAAATTTCGTGAGGAGTTTCGTCCATTTGCTCCTGTTGTATTGGATAAATTTGCAGGTGAGATTATTGAATTGCATGGAACGGAAAGCGAACACATGATGTTCACCTACACGATGAAACAAAAAGGATTTGATGCAATTACTCATGAAGATATGAGTGCAAGAGCGCAGATATTACATAAAGATTACAACGAAAAATTATATGCACTACTTGAAGCATTCCACGAAAAGACGGATTGCCCAATGTTGCTAAATACCAGTTTCAACGTTATGGGCGAACCAATAGTGTGCACACCAGAAAATGCTATTGGGACGTATTTGAACTCAGGTTTGGATGCTTTGGTAATGGGTAACAATTTAATACTAAAATGATATGGATTTATTAAAGGAACTTTTTATATACATATACTCACAACGGAAATGGTGGCTTGCGCCAATTATTCTTTTGCTGTTAATTGTCGGGCTATTCGTTTTCTTTGCAGATTGTGCAATAGCACCATTCATATATACGCTATTCTAATGAAAAAAATTATTTTATATTTCAGTTCTTTCGGAAAGTTCATAAACAAGATTGTCGTTAATATGTTGTTGACTCTTGTTTATGCGCTCGTGATACTACCTTATCATATTTTTATGCATAGAAGCAATGGAAAAAGATGGAACGTCTTTAATAAGACTTATAGTCAAAGCGATTTTATCCACATGGGTTAAAATACAGTAGAAACTTGC
>Ga0256407_10008171_pt1 | contig 15463 bp, 9 predicted proteins | sample RumenRJG_04DNA_FD_193489 | JGI IMG/M metagenome (GOLD analysis project Ga0256407, IMG submission 193489) | Bovine rumen microbial communities from Lethbridge, Alberta, Canada - RJG_04 | ecosystem: Host-associated > Mammals > Digestive system > Stomach > Rumen | place: Canada: Alberta | collected...
AGTATTATCCTTTCCAATTGTAATAAATAAATTTTTATTATTTATTGAAAAAGTAACAATAAAAACATTATTTTTATCAGAATTTATTTTATATGAATTTTTATTATCATCCATTAAAAATTAAAACAAATAAAAATTAAAAATAATATAAAAAAAATGAATAACATTAAAATTCCAGAAATAATATATTCAAGAGATACAAAAGGAAAAATATTATATATTCGTCATGGAGAAACAAAATATAATATAGATGGAAAAAAAACATCAAAATCAGAATTAAAAAAAAAAAAAGAATACTTAAATTGTGAATTAAATGAAAAAGGAATAAATCAAGCAAAAGAAGCATCAAATAAAATAAAAGAATTAAAATTTGAAGAAATATTCTGTTCACCTCTTTATAGAACAATTCAAACTGCATATTATTTATTTTTAAATCATCCTCAAAAAAATATAATTATTAAAATACATCCTTTAATAGTTGAAATACAAGGAGGAGTTCATGATTTTGTTACTGATATTGAAAAAACAAAAAAAGAATTTAATTTAAATTCAGAAGTTAAATTTGATTGGAGTATTTTTGATAATTATTATAATACTAAAATAAGACAAGAATTATTTTTTTTTGATTTTTTAGATCAATTAGATATTTCTGGATATAAAGATAAAAAAGAAAAAATTATTAATAATTTTGGTAAAGAAGATTTAAAAAATGAATTAACTAATCTTTCTATTTTTGGTGTTGAAAATAAATGGAGTAAATTAGAAACTTTTAATCATGCATTTAAAAGAAATTTGGAATTTAAAAAATTTTTACAAGATACTTATGGAGAAAAATTAAATGATACTGAATTAAAAATTGGTGTAATTACTCATAGTGCTTTTACTAAAATTAGTACAAGTAAATTAGCATATAATATGGATATTAAAGATTATCCTAATGATTGTTGTCAAATAAGAAATTGTGAAATTATTAGTATGTATTTGTGAAAAATTAGAGGAGAATTTAATTTAATAATTTGGATTTAAAAATATTTAATTTATAATTTCAAAAAAATAATTAATTGTGTTTTTTTTAATTTTGAAAAATTTTTATTAATGGAAATAATTAGAATTAATTATTTAAAAATATATACTTATTATTTAATAATACTAAATTTTTGATTTTAATATTTTTTTAATATTTTTCATTAGTTTAAATATATCATATTTAAAAAAAATAATATAATTTATATATTTATAAACCATATTTATTAATTATTATTATAAGTTTATGAATTAATTTATATCAATTATTTTTCATTCTTAAAATATGTCAGAATTTTTTCCAATTTTTATATATTTATCATTATTAGAATTCACATTAAATGTTTTTGTATTTAATTTTAAAAAACAAATAACAAATATTGAAAATGAAAACAAATTTTTACATTATTTATCATCAAATCAATATATAGTAAATATATCAATAGGAAACCCAACACAAACAATTCCAATAAATATACATTTAAACAAAGAATCTTTTTACATTTTAGCCAATAACTCACATTATTATAATGAAAAATTATCATCAACCCTTGAATTATCAGAAAAAAAAATTACATCAGATAAAGAATATTTTACTTCAGGTTTCCAATCAAAAGAATCAATAATTCTTTATAATTTAGATGAAAAATTAATTGAAATATTAAATTTTCCTTTTATATTTGTTGATAAAAAAGCAAAAAATACAGATTTCATTTTATCAGGTGGAATTGGTTTTGGTTATCAATCAAAGACTTCACCAAATGAAAATTTTTTAAAGAATTTATATAATAAAAAATATATTGATTCTTATACATATTATATTAAATTTAATGATAAAAATGAAAATGAAGGTAAAATATATGTTGGGAATTATCCTCATGAATTTGATAAAAAAAATTATCCAGAAAATATTTTTTCTTATTATTCTACACCTTTTTTAAGTAGTGAATTTATTTGGCAAATTCCTTTTGAATATTTTGAATTTGAAAATAATAGAATTGATATTTCTTCAATTGAATTTAATAATTCTTTTTTTGGAATTTTAGCTAATAATGATTATAAAAAAATTTTTGATGAGATTTATTTTTCAAAATTTTATAATAAAACTTGTAATTTTAAAACTGAAGCTATGAAAACTTTTATTTACTGTAATAATGATTTAGATAAAAATTTTAGTAATGTGAAATTTTATTCTAAACATTTTAATTATACTTTTGAATTATCATTTAATGATCTTTTTAAAAAAGAAGGGGATAAATATTATTTTTTAATTGTTTTTGATAAACAAAAATATATAAATTTCCAATTTGGTGAACCTTTCTTTAAAAAATATCCATTTGTATTTGATCAAGATAGACAATTTATTGGGTTTTATAAATTTGATAAATTAACAAATGAAAAAAATTATATATTATGGATTTTAGTTTTTATATTTTTTATTTTATGTATTATTTTAGGAATTTGCTTAATAAAATATATGTATTATAAACCAAGGAAAATAAGAGCTAATGAATTAGAAGAAAATTATAGTTATATTCCAATTCTTAAATAAATAATATAATTATAATTATTAGTTAATTTAATGTAAAAATTATATAATTAATTTAAATCATTAATAAGTTTTAATATATAAATATAATAAACTATTATATTTAAATAAGAATAATATTTATATTTAAAAAAAAAATTATGAACAAAATAATATAAAATTCACTTTCAAAAAAAAATGTCATTTGATCATATAATAAATATCTTAGATTTATATGGATTCAAACCTCAATTATTTATAGGAGGATATGAAAGAAATGGAAGTTTATTAGGATTAATATCAACAATAGCATCAATAATAATGTGTATATCAATATCAATTTATTTTTTTTTAAAATTATTTAGCACAAATGAATTCACAGTTATAACATCAGAAATAACACCAGAAGGAATTGAATCAATAGAATTATCAAATAATACATTTTATTTTAATTTTGCTTTAGAAGATCCAATTACATATAAACCTTTTATTGATGAAAGTATTTATTATCCTAAAATTTATTATAAATTAGCACAAAGAGATGTAAATGAAGGTTTTATTTGGATTGAAAAAATATTAGATTATGGACCTTGTGAATTAAATGATTTTGGTAAGAATTATCATAAATTTTTTATTAGTCATAATTTAAGTAATTATTATTGTATTAAAAATTTAAATGAAACTATTAAAGGTGTTTTTCAAAAAAATGAATATTCATTTGTTTTCGTTGAATTATTTCAATGTAAGAATTCATCAGAAAAAAATAATTGTAAATCCCAAAGTCAAATTGATTATTATTTAGATGGTACATTTATATCTATTGAATTTCAAGGATTAACAATTGATCCTAATAATTATTTACATCCAAATTTACCAACATTAAGTGAATATTATACTACAATAAGTCATAATTTTTTTAAAGAAATACATATTTATTTTAAAGAAATTTTAGTTCAAACAGATAAAGGTTGGATTTTTCCAAATATTGATACTGAAAAATATGCACAATATGATCATACTGAAGATATGATTTCTTTGAAATCTGCTCAAAAAGGTAATTTTTTAGAATTTTCAATGAAATATTCTGATAAAGTTCAAAGATATATAAGAACTTATACTAAAGCACAAACTGTTATTAGTAATATTGGAGGGTTTATTAAATTTATTCAAAGTATTTTTTGGATTATTGGTTATATTTTTGTTGAAAATAAAGTTTATCAAAAGATTATTAATAAATTATTTTATTTTGAAGATAAAATAAATAAAGCTTCTACTAATTTAATTCAATTTAGAAGACAGAAAAAAAAAAATGTCTTATCTTTAAATTCACTTATAAAAATACAAAAAAATAATCTTAGAATAAATAAAAAAAATCAATCACAATATGATAACTCAAGTTCAAGTGTTAGAAAATGTTTAGATAATCATACAATATCTTCTGCAAAAATATTAAATAAAAGTAATATATCAAATAACATTCAAGAAGGAAAATCAATTTCAAATACTTTAATTAATAAAATTAATAATTATGGCAGGAAATCAATTATTAAATATTCTATAAATGAAAATATTTTTTCAAAAAAAAATCAAGAAACTATAAAAAATAAAGAAATAAATTTAAAATATTGTGAAAGGTTTTGTTTAAAATTTCAAAGGAACAATAAATCATATATAATTCAATTATATAAAAAAGGAATTGGACTTATTGAGCAGAAATTAGATGCAATTTGCTTGATTAAAGATTCTTTTCAACTTACTTTATTTAAGAAAATGTTTTATAATCATGAGCATATTTTAATTATGGATAATTTAATTAAAACTGAATTAAGTAGAGAAAAGTATGATAAACATTTATATTCTCTTGAAAAAAATACTAAAATTAATAAAGAAGTTAATAATGCTTGTCAAATAATTATAAAAAGATATAAAAATAATATAAGTAATGATAATAGAACAGAAATGGATAATCTAGATTATTATTTTGTACAGCTTTTAAATGAGCAATTTAATAGTAAAAATTGAATATTTTTATTCTATTTTATTATATTTGATTAAAAATTATAAAATGAAGATATTTTAAGAATTATATGATAATATTTCACATTATTTATAATTAAATAATTTTTATTAAATTTAGTTAATATTTTTTAATTTTAAAAAAATAAAAATTCCCAAATTAAATAAAAAATTATTTTCACTTTTTTTCCTGAATAAAATAAAATATATATTTTTATTTTTTTAAAATAAATGGAAGAATATATAGGGATTAATATAGGTGCTTTATTAACCAAATTTTCTGTATGTGAACCTCTTTCAAAAAAACAAATTTATAATTCAAAAGATTTTAAATTGAAATTAGAATTAAACGATATTATTGATAGAATATTACCTTCAATGATTCAATATAAAGAAAATAATATAACATTAATAGGTAGATCAACAAAATTAGGATATAAAAAATATTATTTATCTACATTTGAAAATCTTTCAAGATTTATTGGTTTGGGAAATAAATATGGAATATTTGAAGAAGAAAAAAAATATTTTCTTACTTTAAATAATTTTAATGATGGAGTTTTTAATTTTAATTTAAATAATCAAGAATATACTTATTCATTTGATTATATTGTATATGATTTTATTAAACAAATTGATATAAAAATAAAAAAAAAATTAAATGAAAATAAATTAAATAAATATTTTTTTTCTATTCCAGATTATTATATTATTTTTCAAAAACAATCATTAAATAATATATTAAAAAATCTATGTGATAAAATTGATTTCCCTTTGATAAATGAATCAACTGCCTTAACAATGTATTATGGTTATTTTAATTATGATGAATTAAGTGAAGAAAAAACATATATAATATTTATTGATATTGGGCATTCAAAAACTTCATTTATTTTATCTGAATTTACAAAAAAAGAATTTGTTGTGAAAGAAGTTAAAAATATTCCTTTTCTTGGTGGAAGAGATTTTAATTATAGAATATTTGAATTATGCTTAAAAAAATTTGAAGAAGAAAATAAAAGAAAATTAGTAATAACAGGAAGAAATAAAATAAGATTAATGGAAGAAATTGAAAATAAAAGAAAAATACTTTCAGCAAACGAAGATATAAATATTAATATTGAAGGAATAGAAAGAGGAATTGATTTTTCATATACAATTAAAAGGAGTGAATTTGAAGAAATAATATCAAAAGAACTTAATATATTTGAAATAGAATTTAAGTCATTTTATAATAATATAAAATCAAAATATAAAATAAGTAAAATTGAAATGGCAGGACAATTAATGAGAACTCCAAAATTAAAATCAATTGTTTATGAAATTTCTAATATTATATTATCTGAAACAATTTCACTGGATATGTGTCATAGTTTAGGAGTTTTATTATATGGTATTTTTATTTTAGAAAATAGACATTATGAAGAATTAAAATCAGTTAAATCTTATAATAATTATTCATTATATTATTCTTTTGATAAAAAAAATAAAATAGAATTAGTCAAAAAAGGAGAAAATTTTCCAATTGAAAAAACAATAAAAATTAATAAGGATGATTATCAAAAATATGAGAAAATTTATCTTTTTTATGATAATAATGAATTAAAAGATTTAAATACTAATATTAATGATGAATTTGATTCAAAAAATATAAAGAAATATGTAAAAAATGAGGCTCAAAATTTTTATTTAAATTATAAAATAAATGAATCTAATGAATTTGAATTTATTTAATGAAAAATAATTATTTTTTTAAATATATGAATTTTTTAAAATATTATTTAATTATATAAACGACTTAATTGATGATATAAAATTGTTTTCAATAAAATAAAATTCTCAAAATTTTTATTAGAATTAAATATCTTTTAAAGGAAGATTTCTATTAAAATGATATAAATATTTTTTATATTTATATTTTTTCTTTTTTAATAATTTATTATTTATTAGAGTTTAATAAAGAAAATAAAATTTTTTTCATCAAGAATCAAAATAATCTTTGAAAAAATCAAATATATAAAAAAAAATAAAACAAATAATCCTATTACCTATAATAAGTTCCACTATTACCAGTTTCTTCATAATATCTATAATCAATCATTAAAACAAGTGCAATTAAAATCATCTTATCATCAAGTGAAGCATCAACAGGGAAAGTAATGATAAAAGTATTTGCATCAGTAAAAGTTTCCTGAATACACTTTTCCTTTTTTTTAACAACACCAACAGGTGTAGTTAAATTAGAATCTTTATAAATATTAGCAAAAACTTCATTACATTTTCCACAGCCACATCCCCTACAACAAAATCCACATTGACAATAAGGAATTTCCAAATAATATTTTGAATGATCACCTTCATCATAAGTTTCGAATAGAGGACTACAACATCTAAAAGGTTCATATATTCTTCCAAATTGTCTCCCATCTTTATACTTACATGCCATTACTGGTCTATTACAACAACAACAAGTACATTTAAATGGTCTTTCTAAAATTGCAAATTTTTCTTGATTTGGTTTTGTTAAATTTAAATTAAATTCTCTACAATTACTGGGACAACAATTTCTCATACACCAACCCGATTGTTCTTTACATTTAAATAAAAAATAATTTTGCTCATTTATTTTTGCATATACTAAATAACGATTTTTAGTTTCACAACCACTTATCATTTCCAGCCATTCAATTTGTTGTTTTATTTTTACTACAGGAACTTTTTCTAATATTTGTAAAGGATCTGGTGGAATCATACCATACATTGGTTGCATCATTCCTGGTTGCATCATTCCTGGTTGCATCATCATTCCTGGTTGCATCATTCCTGGTTGCATCATCATTCCTGGTTGCATCATTCCTGGTTGCATCATTCCTGGTTGCATCATCATTCCTGGTTGCATCATTCCTGGTTGCATCATACCTTGTTGCATCATACTTTGTTGTTTTTGTTGCATAACGTTTGGATCATTGGAGTTTGAATATGTATATATGTTTGGGTTCCCTTGATTTTGAGAATTAAAGTTTAAACTTTGTAATTCATTTTTTGACATTTTCTATTTATTTTGTTTATATTTTGATTTATATATTTAAAAAAGGATATCATTTTCTATATTTGGTAGATTTTTTTTTATTATTAATTTGTATGGGAATATATATTTTTGGGAAATTGTTTTCTCATTATAAATGATTTAGATATTTTTTTATAATGTTTCAATAATAATATTTAAAAATTGTTTAATATTGATAGATTTTTATAAAAAATGATTTAAACAATTTAAAAATTAAAAATGTATTTTTATGATGATATCATTATTTATTAAATTAATTAATCTATCAAAAATAAAGATATAATAAAAATAATATTTTTAATTGAATCATTATTAAATTTAAAATTTTAAATTTATGGAAGATATTTCAAAAGAAAAAGAATTTAATCAAAAAGAAAATATTGAAAGTATAACTGCTGAAATAGTAAGTGTAACAACAATTACATCATCAATGAGAGTTGCAAGAGAAAAAACAGGAATGTTTTTATCATTTATAGCAACGTTTTTTTTATCATTAAATTGTTTTTATGCTAAAATAATTTTAAGAGCTTATCCAAATGATTTTGATTCAATTGAATTTTTATTTATGAGAGGTTTATCAATAGTAGTTTATGGTATATTACATACATACATAACAAAAACTGAAATAATAAAACCTAATGATTTACCTTTAAAATTTTGGTTTTTATTAAGAGCAAATATGAATTTTTTTTATAATTCTTTTTCAATTAGTGCTCTTTGGTATCTTAGAGCCTCAACAGTTCAAATTATTGTTTTATTAAGTCCTTTAATTGTTTTAGTTTTAAGCTATTTTATATTAAATGAACCTTTATATTTTAGATATTTAATAGGAACTTTAATGTGTGTTAGTGGGTCACTATTGATAATATTAAATGAAAATAAATCTAATAAAAATAACAAAAAAGAAAAAAATGAAAGTTTAATAACTACAGCTCAAATTTTTTTAGGAGTTTTTTTAGCTTTTACATCTGCTTTTTTTTATGCTATTATTAATATTGCTTCTAAAATTTTAGCAACTCATAGAGTTTCTATAAATAATCAAATGATTTATATTGGAAGTGCAAATATGATTTATTCATTAATTTATATTATTTATAAAAGAAAAATGTGTTTAAAAATAGGATATTTAATAATGTGTATTTTTCATGGATCTTTTTTTTATATTTATTATATTTGTTATAATAGAGCTTTGCAATTAGCTCCTGTTAGTAAAATTGTAATTATTACATATTTACAAATTGTTTTTGTTTTTATTTTATCAGATATTTTTTTAGGAGAAAGAATTTATACTACTGATGTTTTTGGTAGTTTATTAATGGTTACTTATATGATTTATAATGTTTTAAATCCAATTGTAAAACATACAAAAAATAATAATAATGAAAAAAATAATTATGGAGGTAAAGATGAAAAAAAAATAAATCTTATTGAGCAATGAACATATTATATTATAGTTATATTATTATTTATATAATTATTTTTTAAAAGTAATTTTAATATAATTATAATCAATATTGTGAATAGAGAAATTAAATTATAATATTTTAAATTAAATTTCTAGATATAATATTATTTAATCATAGTAAAAAACCCATCATCTTCCAATTCTTTTGCTGTTTTCTTTTTAATAATTCTTGACTTATTTTTTTTAATATAAGATATTAAATAAAATAAAGCACCAATTAATATAACTGTAATTAATAAAACATATAATAATTTACCATTTCCACTTTTTTTATTTTTATCATAAAATAAAACTATTTTTCTATCAGAATCAAAACTAATATCATATTTTTTAAATATTATATTTCCAATTAACATTCTCATTAAATCATCAGTGTCATATGATACAGGAAAAACTACCATTAAATATTTTTTATTATTATAATCCAACCATAAATCTTCATAATTTAATACTATGTCAAAACTCAATTCAGAATTTTTAATAATTAAAGGAGGAAATTTATTAATTTTAATATCTTTATCACATACAAAATAATTAAATTCTTTTTCATTATAATTTAATAAAAAAAATCCTTTTGTTTTAAATTTTTTAATTTCACATTTTCCATTTTTAATATATTCATTAAAAAATTGTTTACCAATTTCATCTTCGTAATCAGTACTTCCAATAATTAAACCTATTTCACTTGCAAAAATTAAAAGAGAAGAAGTTAATAATTTTTCTCCTGAATAAAATGAAGAACTAATTGAAAAATAATATTCTGATTGTGAATCACAATTTATTTCTTGTAAAGCTTCCATTAAATAAATTGGTTTTTTAATATCATATAAATAATTTCCTAAAATTAAATTACCTTCATTTTTATTAGTAAAATGTAAAGTAAAAGTATAATGATCTATTTTATTCATTTTTTTTAATTGAATTAATATTGATTCTTTTGAGTTTTCTATTGAATAAATATTTTTTCCTAATCCAAATGAACCTGCACCTTTAATATTTGAGTCTTTTCTTATATCCGATGTTAATGTAAAATTTAATTCTTCTATTTTTGTTTTTCCAAAATTAAAATTATCTTTTACTAAAGTACCATATAATATTTCTTCATCTCTATAAATATTTTTTTTACTTAATACTTTTAAAGTTGTTGATTTTTCACTATTATATTTTATTCCTGAATATGATGTTGTGTTTGAATTTATTATATAGGATAATTGAGTTGTTGATTTTATTTTAATTGGAATTTCTTGATTTGAAGAACCAATTGTTAAATTGATAAAATATGAATTGTAAAAAAGGGTTGTTATTAATTCTTCATCATTTAAATGTAAAGGGAGATTTTGACCTTTAAATGGTATTGTAATTTCTGATTTGATTTTTTTTAATAAGAAAAAAAAAAACAAAGATAAAAATCTCCACATTTAAAATAATAAAATCTAGTAATAATTATAAATTTTAAAATATTTAATAAATTAATTTATTTTTCTCTATTATATAAGAATCCAACAATCTAATTAATCATTTTATTTACTTTAATTAAAAATAACTCTTTATTTTTCTTTTTTAATTAGTTTCATTCATTAAAATAAAAATTATATTTATATTATAAGTATTATATATAAAATTTAATTAATTATTATTAAACTTATTTTTTATTTTAAAACAAAAAATAATTAAAATATAATAAGTTATAAATATAAATAATAAATAAAAATGTCACTTAAACGTGAAAGAGTTCATACAACAGGTTTATCTAACATAGATTTTAGATCAAAAAACGACAGTGCAAATTTAGACCAATACGAACCATGGCATAAATCAAGAGAATTTGGAACAATGAGTCAATATCCATATGATTTATCATATACAGAACATAAAAAATTATTTCGTCCAACATTACCAATAAATGAACAATATTACTTAAATGCAGATATTCAAAATCCAAAAATTTACAAAAGTGCTCAATTTTATAAAAATCATAAAATTCGTTTAAATACAAAAGCAATTTATACAAATGAACGTTTCGCACAATTAGACGAATCAAATAAAGGAAAAGAAATATTTTTAGGAGATTCAATGATGATAAGTGATATAAATAAACAAAGAAAAGAAAGAAAAAGAAGAAGAAAATTTAACGATAAGGAAATTAAAGAAAAAAAAATGGTTATTCAAAATCAAATAATAGCAGATAAAATAAATAAAAATAAAGAAGCAATACAAGAAACTCAATTAGTAAAAATTGAAGCAAAAAAAACTTTAGAAGGAAGAGTTGATTTGAAAAAATTACAAGAAATTAGATTAGCTTTAAGAAGAAGATATGCAAATAGAACAAATTTTAGAAAAATATTTCAAGATTGGCAAAGAAGCGCACAAGGTGAAATTACAACTTATGATGCTCATCATATGATTAATGATTTAAATATTCCTATTAATTATAATGAAACAAGAGCTTTAATATCAAGTGCAAATAAAAGAGGAACTTTTAATTTAGATTTACCTGAATTTATGTCTTTAATTTTTGATGATAATCCAATTTTAAAAGTTGATTTATCTAATATTGAATTTAAAGATGAAGAAACTTTTGAAGAAGGAGAAGTTTTACATAATTTAAAAAAACAAAGAGAATTAAAAGTTCTTAATCCTGATGATATTGATTATTTTGAACAATATTTTAAAACTAAAAAACCTATTTTGTTAAAATATATTAAAGATTTAGGTTATGATAAACAAGATACTTGTCCATTTGAAGTTTTTGAAAAAGCAGTTAAAAAATTTCCTATTCCTGTTAAATATATTAGTGATGATTTTTTACAATCAATATATAATGCTTATAAAGTTCCTGATAAAGATGAAATGGATTATAAAAAATATTTAAATTATTTAGTAACTCCAAAAGATAAAGAAGATTTTTATGATTTTCAAAAAAAAGACATTGCATGGTTAACAGATAAAATAAAAAGAACTGAAATCGAAACAAAAAAAGCAAAAGAAACATTTGCTGAGGAATTAAAAAGAAGAGAAAAACTAAAACTTTTATACCTTCAACAAATAAATGAACAAAAAAAGCAAAATTTATATAATACAATGGCATCAGATACATTTTCTCATTGTCAACCATCAACAAACTTTATTAATTTAGTATATAAAGAAAGAGAACAAAATTTCAAAGATTTAAATAAAGCAGAAAAAAGTTTCGAAGCATTACCATCATTAATAAGTGAAAACCAAAGAAAAACTCGTTTTGGAGCTACTCCTATTTTTGATACTAAAGGTGATACTGAAGCAGATCCAAAAAGCTTTTTATATCTTAGTGAAGAAAATAGATTTAAAATCAGAGGAAAAGATAGTGATAATTTCAATAATAATAATCGTTATTGGAGATTAAATAGAAATAAAGCTAATGTTGATAAAAGAAGAAAAGAATATAGTAAATATTCTGATGATTGTACTTTTCATAATGAGTTTCATAATGCTATGGATGCTTTGGGACAGGTTAACAGAACACAAAATATGTTGGAGTATGAAATTATTAATAGAATTCAAAATGAGTTTATTGAATAATGTTTTTTATGTAGTTTGATTTGTTTTTTGTTTTAAAGAATGAAATAAAATTTTATTATTTGTTTTTTATAAATTTTTTATTTTTTTTTCAGTTTATTTTTTATTCTATTGGGGAATCTGGAATGAAATATAATTTTAAATCTTGTTCTACATCACCTTGATTCATATATACAATATATTTATTTCTAAATCTTGTAAATCCTGTATCATTATATTTATCATAAAATTCTTGATATCTTTTACATAAATATTTTATATTTTCATCAATTAATCTTTGTTCAATTGACCTATCTATAATTTGAATATGTTGTTGAAATTTTAAATTAACTTTCATTGTTTCATTAAAAACAGTAAATTTTTTTTTAATTAATTCTTTACTTGTAGCTTTTAGATTTTTTGATTCATTTTCATATACAATCACTTCTTTATCATCAAAAGTACATTCATCAATTTTATTCCAAGTACATTTTAAATATTCTTGAATATAATTTTCAATTTTTTCTTTTAATGTATCAATAAAAGCTTTAGTAATATATTCTTCAAATTCATTTGATTGAAACCTTAAAATAATATAATAAATATTATTTATTAAAAGTAAATATTTCAAAGGAGGATATTTTTTAATTAAAATTGCACTTTTTTCTTCAATTTTTTCAATTAAAACAGTTAAAAAATTAATTGGACTAATATCAATATCAGATGATTGAGTTAATGTTTTAAAACCAATTTTAAAATTCATTAAATTAGTTATAAAAAATACTGTATCATTAGTAATATTTAATACATTTTCACTTTCTATTTTTTCATAATTTAAAATACAAATTTTATCATAAAAATTAGTTATATATTCATTACAAAAATTACCTAGAAATATAATACATTCATTTATTTTATCAAATTTTTCTTTATAATATTTTTGAATAATTTCTCTATAAATTTTTAATATCTTTTCTACCCAAATATCTAAAATATCTAAACTATGAAAAAAACCAAAAAATCCACTTGTAATGCTCGATGAGTCATATTTTTTATTTAGATTATTTAAGTCTTGAATTGATTGAATAACTTTTTCTATAGGATTTTCTATAATACCAGATAAAACTTTTTGTTTTAATTTATCAGTGCATCCATTTAAAATATTATTAATATAATTTTCTTCATTTTGAAAAGTTGATGAAGTTTCAATTAAAATTTTTACTATATAACCAATTCCTTTTGAATATTGTTGACCATAATTTTTTAATGATGTTACTTTAATTTCATTTATTCTCATACATATTTTATTGCTATGCTCTTTTATTAAATTATCTGTAAAATCAAAATTAATATCTGGATCTTGTAAGCATTGAGATAATTTGTTGATTTTATTTAATAAACTTTCTTTTTCTGTTTTTTCCTTTTCAGATAAATTATTATTTAATAAGATTTGATCATATCTTTTTAATAAAATATAAAAGGCATCTTGATATACTTTAAATCCTTTATACATTAATTTAATTAAATTTTGAATAAAATCATCTTTATCTTGAAATGTTTTATTTTTAAAAAAGTTTAAAATATTTTTTACTTTTTTATATAAAGTTATATATTCATTCATACTTATTAATTGTTGATTTTTTGTAAATTCATTTATTAATTTTTCTATATTAATTGTATTTTGCAAATTTTTTATTAATGAATCAAATTGAATTTTTATTAGCTTATAATTTTTTTCATGTTCATTAATTATATAAAGGAAATCTTCTAATTTTTTTAATTCTGATTTATAATTTATTATATTATCTTGAATTTTATTTAATGAATCTTTAATATTAGAATATGATTTATGAAATTTAGTTTGATAATCCATAAATTTTTTATTTATTATATCTGTATCATTTGATTGATTTTCGCTAAATTTTTTTTCATTATATTCATTATTATTAAAGAAATCATCATTAAACATTTTTTATATTTATCAAATAATTGAATTTAAAATTTTTCAAAATAAATAAAATATTTTTATTAATATGGGAAAATAGAGTTTTTCATAATTATAAATATTTTTTATTTATTATATACTTTTTCAAATCTTAGAGTTTTTATTTTAACAAAAAGTAAAAATATTAAATTATTGATTATAATCTTTATAATTATGTTTTGAAGATTTAAATATGACAAAAAGCAAATATTTTTTATTATATTGATATCATAATTTTTTTATATTTTTGAAAAATATATTTAAAAAATTCACTTAATCATTTTCAATTTTCTCAAGGAATAATAATTGGAATTTTTATATGAAAAACAATAAAAAGGAATTGAATTTTTTATCCATTTGTAGGAGGAACAAAATAATATAGGACAATTATTAAATGAAAAAAAATAAAATAATTTATAATTTTTTCATTGAAATATTTTGAAGATTTATCAAATCAATATATTTTAAATAATATAATAATAATAACAAGAAGAAAAAGATTTTTTTATATTTATAATACATTTAAAAAATGAAAACTTTTATTTTAAATATTAAAAAAAATAATAAGATATTATATTAATAAAATTAGATAAAAATACATATTTAAAGTTGTCGAAAAGCAAATTTATTTTTATATTTTAAATGTTATATTTACTTCCATTAAATCAGATGTTGTATTATTAATTTTAATTAATATTCAAATATTATTATATATGATAATTAATTTCATTATTATATATTATAAACTTTTTCTTATATTAATAATCAATTTATAAATAATTAAATATATTTTTTTGAATTTATTGTTTAGTAAAAATGATTTTATTAAATATTCATTCAAAATAT
>Ga0256407_10008174_pt1 | contig 15459 bp, 9 predicted proteins | sample RumenRJG_04DNA_FD_193489 | JGI IMG/M metagenome (GOLD analysis project Ga0256407, IMG submission 193489) | Bovine rumen microbial communities from Lethbridge, Alberta, Canada - RJG_04 | ecosystem: Host-associated > Mammals > Digestive system > Stomach > Rumen | place: Canada: Alberta | collected...
ATCGCGCTTGCAGAATCGTTCGCGAATCTCGTTCGCAGCGACGGTCAGTTCGTCGAGCGGCGCGTCGTAAAGTTCGAGCGCCTCCTCGCGCGTCGTCTCGCCGCCGTTTAAAACCTTGCGCGCCAGATCTTTCGCCAGTCCCATTCTATCGATCGCGGACATTCGTCGCCTCCTTTCTTCTCATTCCCGTTTTCCGTCGGGACGAACGCTAATCTCGCCGGTAGAAAGAGATTCGCGCGTCCCGTCGGGATATTCGACAATCAGCCGGTATTCGTCGTCGACGTCGATCATCTTCGCGCGTCGTATCTTCGCGCCGAAGAAAACGTCTCCTTCCCGTCCCTGCGCGAGGAGTCGCCGACGGTATTCTTTTAAATCGCCCTCCGCGTCGTTCGCGAGTCGCCGCCGCGTAAAGCGGTTCAAAAATTCGGCGGCGAAACGGTTCAAACGCCCGCCCTGCTTTTCGTCGAAAACGAAGCCCGCGATTCCGCGCAGCTCGCTCGGAGTCCCTTCCTTCGGACGGTACAGATTGACGCCGACGCCGACGACCGCGTGCTCGACGAGCCCGTTCTCCAGTCCGATCTGCGCCTCCGTCATGATCCCGCAAACTTTCAAGCCGTCGATCATGACGTCGTTGACCCATTTGATTCGCGGCGATTTCGAGGACGTCGCTTCAATCGCCTCGCAAACCGCGAGCGCCGCCGTCGTCGTATATCGGATCGCAATCGCCGCCGGCGTCTCCGACGGACGCAGCAGCATGCTCAGATACAGTCCCGACTCCGGCGAAAAGAACCGTCGCCCGCGCCGTCCGCGCCCCCCCGTCTGACGCCGCGCGATCAACACGCGCCCGTCCGACGCCCCGCGCTCCGCCGCTTCGCGAAGGTCGAGATTCGTCGAGCCCGTCTCGTCCACGATCTCAACCGAAAGACCCGCGCAATCGGCGTTCAAGAGCTTCTCGATTCCTTCTAGCGTCAACGCGTCCGAATCGGCCGCAAGCCGATACCCGCGGTTCCGAACCGACGCAATCTCATACCCGCGCGCGCGCAGCGCTTTCACGCGGTTCCAAATCGTCGCTCGCGTGACGCCAAGCTCTCGGGAAAGCTCTTCCCCAGAACAGAATTCGCCACGTCGCGCTTCGAGATAATCCAACACCGATTTTTTCGCATTCATAACGAAACCTCCGCCTGCGATTGTAAAGGGACGACGATAATTGTCAAGCATTTTTTATCGTCGACTTGACAATGACCGGCGGCGAAAAGGATCAAAAAGCGCCAGACGACTCTTCGCGAGTTGAATCGCGACGTCGCCGACTGTACAATAACGACGACTCTCGCGGCGTTTATCGTCGATTCCCCCCACGTAAAATGCGAGGTTCCGTTATGAGACGTTTTTCAGCGATATTGTCGGGCGTTTGCGCTCTTCTTCTGGCGTTCGGATCGGCCGCGTTCTCTCAAGAGGACGATTTTGAATTCGACGACAACACGGAAATTGGAGCGAATCCTAATTTTAAGAAGGGGCCGAACGGCGAGGCGTCGGTCTTCGTCGACGAGGCGAAACTCAAAGAATTTGACCGACTCTTTGAGGAACTCAAAACGGATCGACTCTCGAGATTCACGGCGACGACGAAAAAAAGTTCGTTTAGGGAAGAAGGCTCCCTTTTCGAACCCGACGAAAACGGTTCGGGACTTTTGTTTCTCGGGACGTACTCGGACTCCGCCGAAATCGTCGTTCCCGACAAGGTCGGCGATCTACCGGTCGTCGGACTTGGCGACCTTTCGCTCGCGACGAAAGAAAAACTCAAGAAAGTCGTCCTTCCCGAATGCCTGCAAACTTTGGGCGTCGGCGTTTTCCTCGGCTGCGAAAAACTTGAAGAAGTCTCAATCCCCGCCGGGGTCGTCAAGATCGGCGGCGGTCTCTTTGATCTATGTCCTAAAGTCAAACTCGAAGGAACGTTCGACGCGAATCCCGTCTTTGCCGGAATCGACCTCTCCGCCGTCGACGCGAACCCCGACGCGCGCGGCTTCCTCTGGTACGAGCGAAAAGACGATCATATTTCGATACGCGGATACGTCGGGAAACCGCGCAATCTCGTCCTTCCGGAAGAACTTGACGGCAAGCCGGTAACGGAGATCGGAGAGTTCGCCTTCTCCCGCTGTCAAACGCTTGAAAGCGTCGTCTTCCCGAAAACGTTGACGTCAATCGACAGAGCCGCGTTCGCCGGTTGCAAGGCGCTGAAGTCGGCGCCCCTCCCGGAATCGGTCGCGGAAATCGAGAGCCAAGCTTTTAACGCGTGCTTTGCGCTCGACGCGGAGGAGGCGTTCCGCGCCCCGGCGCGATTCGGCGGCGTCTCAGCGGCGAAAGTCTTCGGAAAGCCCGACGTTCTCGGAATGCTCTGGTACGAGATCGACGGCGACGAAATCACGATACGCGAATGCGCGACGACCGCCGCCTCCTTCGAAATTCCGCGCGAAATCGACGGACGACGCGTCGTCGCGCTCGGGGACTCCGCGTTCTTCTTGAGTTCTCACCTCGCGTCGATTACGATTCCCGAAGGCGTGAAGACCGTCGACGCGATCTGCTTTAGAGGATGCAACTTTCTGGTTAAAGTCGTTCTTCCGTCTACGGTTACGACGATCGGAGAACAAGCGTTCGAGCAATGTTCTCATCTCAGTAACCTGACGATTCCGGAAAGCGTCGAGTCCATCGGACGCTCCGCGTTTTTCAAGTGCGACAGCCTCAATTTGATCGACGCGTTCCAAAAAAGCAAACGCTTCGCCGCCAAGGCGCTCTATGAGTTCTGTCCCGACGGGGTATCGGCAAGAGGTTATCTCTGGTATGAAAAGAGGGACGACGGGATCGCCGTTCGAGGTTCGATTTTCGCTCCCTCCGATACGACGCTAATACAAATTCCGGACATTATCGACGGAGTTCCCATCGTCGAAATCGGCGACGACGCGTTCCTTGACGCTTTGCAGATAAACAAACTCGCGCTCCCCGATACAGTCGCGCGGATCGGCGACGACGCGTTCCGCGGCTGTCTCGTACTTTCTAAACTTCGTCTTCCCAAAAATCTGACGACGCTAGGTCGGGACGCGTTTTCAAACGCCAAGTGGTTGAAATCGGTCGTTCTGCCGAGCGGAATCGCCGAATTCGATCCCAGCGCGTTCGACGAAACCGTCGCTTTGTACGCGTCGCAAGACGGCGCGACGGCGGAAAGGCTCAAAGAAAACGGCTATCGGGAATCGGACGCGCTCGATCAAGAGGAGGATTTTGATTTCGACGAAAACGCGGAAACCGGAAGTAATCCCAATTACAAAATCAGCTCCGACGGCGCTAGGATGGAAATCACGATCGACAAGAGAAAACTTGAGGAATTTGAAAGACGTCTCAAGAGTTCAACGACGTCTCGACTCTCGAAATTCTCGAAGCCGACGGAACAAAAAGGGGCGATTCAGGAGGGAGAATCCTTTTACAGACTCGACAAAGACGGCTCGGGAGTCCTGTTCGACGGAACACGTTCGGACTCCGCCAAAATCGTCGTCCCCGACAAGGTCGGCGATCGACCGGTCGTCGGACTTGGAAACGTTTCGCTCGCGTCGAAGGAAAAACTCAAGAAAGTCGTCCTTCCCGAAAGTCTGCGAACCTTGGGCGGCTACGTTTTCCTCGGAAGCGAAAAACTCGAAGAAGTCGCGATTCCCGCCGGGGTCGTCGAAATCGGCGGCGGCCTCTTTGAACGATGTCCTAAAGTCAAACTCGAAGGAACGTTCGACGCGAATCCCGTCTTCGCCGGAATCAATCTCTCCGCCGTCGACGCGAACCCCGACGCGCGCGGTTTCCTCTGGTATGAACGCAAGGACGACCATATCTCGATTCGCGGATACGTCGGAGAACCGCGCGAGATCGTCCTTCCGGAAGAACTCGACGGCAAGTCGGTGACGGAAATCGGAGAACACGCTTTCACTAGTTGCTCGACGCTTGAAAGAGTCGTCTTCCCGAAAACGCTAAAATCAATCGGCGAAGAGGCGTTTTTCGGTTGCGCCGCGCTGAAATCGGCGCCGCTGCCGGAGTCGACGGAGGAAATCGGAACGGGGGCTTTTAGCTGGTGCTTTGCGCTCGACGCGGAAGAGGCGTTCCGCGCCCCGGCGCGATTCGGCGGCGTCTCCGCGGCGAAAATCTTCGGAAAGCCCGACGTTCTCGGCATGCTCTGGTACGAGATCGACGGCGACGAAATCGCGATTCGTGGCTGCTCGACGAGCGCCGTCTCCCTCGTCGTCCCGTCTGAAATCGACGGACGACGCGTCGTCGCGCTCGGAGACTACGCGTTCTTTTTGAGCCCTGACCTCGCGTCGATTACGATCCCTGAAGGCGTGACGTCCGTCGGCGCGTTCTGCTTCAGACAATGCGAGAGTTTGACTAAAGTCGATCTTCCGTCGACGGTTAAGACGCTCGGCCAACAGGCGTTCGCGTTCTCTCCGAAGCTTGAAAACTTGACGATTCCGGAAAGCGTCGAATCGATCGGACGCGCCGCCTTCATTCAGTGCGATCGCCTCAATTTGATCGACGCGTTCCGAAATAACGAACGGTTCGGCGGCATGCGTCTCTGCGAGTTCAGCGCCGACGGAGCGTCGGCGGACGGCTATGCGTGGTACGAAAAGAAAGACGACGGCGTCGCCGTTCGCGGATACGTCGGCGACCACGCCCCGAGGAAAATGTTCGTGCCCGACTATATCGAAAGAATTCCCGTCGTCGAAATCGGCGCCGACGCGTTCAGTTTGACCCCGGAGCTGGAAGAACTCGCGCTCCCCGACACGGTCGCGCGAATCGACCACAGCGCGTTTGACTTCTGCCGGGCGCTTAAGCGCGTTCATTTTCCCCAAAGCCTGAAGACGCTGGAGGAAGACGCGTTCGCAAACAGTCCCTTGATCAAACCGCTCGTTCTGCCCCGCGGAATCGTCGAACTCGGTCCCGACGCTTTCCATCAAGACGCCGTCCTTCGCGCGCCTCATGACTGCGCGACAGCGGAAACGCTCAAAGCAAACGGCTATCAAGAATCGCGCTGATCTAGCGCGTCGCGACAAAAAAACGCCGGACGACTCCCAAAACTGGGCGTCGTCCGGCGCGTTAAAAGTCGGATTCAGGGCGCGAACCGTCAGTAGGCGGCTTGTGCCTTTTCTTATTCAGTCGCTTTCTTCCAGACGAAGAGCGTCCCGTGACCGGGGATGATCCAGAAGCCGCCCGCGCGGTCTTCGTCGGTTACGGTCTCTTCCGTCCCGTCGACGGGCGAGACGCGTTTGAGCGCGACGTAGCCTTCAGGAGCGTCGAAGGTTACTTTAACGGAGGCGTCGATATCCATATTGACGACGAGCGCGGCGAGGTCGTCCCCTTCGCGCGCCTGAAATTCGCCGACGAAGACTTTCGGGGCGTCGTTCGGGTCGAAGCTCCCGTTGTTGGAACGGCTCGTCTTGAGGTTCGGAAGGACTTTCGTGGGCTTGGCGGGAAGCTGCGGGAGTTTCGGCGCTTCCGCTTGGGTATAGATCGCGTCCATACCGACGTCGGTCGAGCGGAACTTCTTCAGATACGAACCGAGCTCGCGCGCTTGGATATTGACGTCGCGCATATAGAGCCACGAAAGCGTTTTGCGCCCGTCGCGATCGATCGGGCTATAGCTCCATCCCAACGGATAATAGAGGAACCACGTGAGTCCGTCGGCTCCCGCGGCGAGGGGCAGATAGGTCTGCAGCGCGTAACGCGCCGGAGTCGGGGGCGAGGACTGCTCCATGATACAGAGACTGCTCCCGATGTACCAGAAGGGCAGGTCGTATTTCAGCGCGACTTTACGGACGAGAAAGAGGTCGGTAAAGAAGACGCTGGCGCGGTCCAAATTGCGCATATCCTCGGAATACTCGAGCATATAGTTGTCGTAACTCAGAAGCTGCGGCTTGACCTCTTGGACGAAGCGTTCAAGATACTCTTCGAAGGAATACGTCCCCAACTGGGAATCGACGTCGGCGCCGATCGTCGACGCGTAGCCCGGGAAAAGGTTGATGTACGCGAGCTTGCCCGGCGCGTATTTCTTGACGGCGGCGACGGCGGTCGCGAGCGCTTTGAACTTATAGGAGCCCGGCTCGTCGACGAGATTGTATCCGACGACGTTCGGGAGGTCCTTCGTCTCTTCGACGACCTGTTTGATTCGCTCGTCGATCGCGGCGAGTTTTTTCGCGATTTCTTCTTCAGACAGATTACGCTCGTCGAAAACCTCGATTCCCGTCTCGTAAATGCAACGGAGTCCGTTTTTCTCCGCTTCTTTCGCCATCTCGACGGAATTAACGAATCCGGAGAGCGTGAACTCGCATTCGGCGCTCGACTTCATCGCGTTTTCGAGCGTCTGATACTTGCTCATCCAGTCGCCGAGGTGATCCCACGGAAAGACGGGGAAGAAATCGTCGGGAATTTGATACGGTTCCAGTCCAAGGGACGCGGCGGTCGCGTTCGGATCCCATCGCGGCGCGTCGGAGTCCTGACCAAACGCGGCGACGCCGATCGCGACGAGAAGAGCCGCGCCAAAAGCAGTAAAAAAGCGCATTGATTGTTCCTCAAGAGGTCGAACGCGAATTCAAAATCGACGTCGACCGACGTGAAAATATAAGGATGAAATCGCGGTCAAACACCGCGAAAACGGCTGTCAAACCGTTATTGTATCGCTTCAAAAAACGGTTTTCAATGTTCTTTCTTGTCTCTTTTCGGGATTTTTCACAGAAAAGACCTCGACAGAAACCGGCGCCTCGATAGAATATGCTCAATCGACGTGAGTCGGTTTTCCGATCGCGGGGTGGAGCAGTTGGCAGCTCGCGAGGCTCATAACCTTGAGGTCGTAGGTTCAAGTCCTACCCCCGCAATTATGGTCGCATTTAAAACGCGGTAAATGCTTACGTTGACGCCCGCCGAAGGCGGGTCTTATTGTGAGCTGCCGCACATGCGCGTGTTTTCGCCTCTCGCTGGTCGGTTTGCGAACACGCGACGTTCCGCGTTTTAATGGATTAGACGTCGTCGCCAACGAGCGGCGACCTGTAGTTTTCGCCTGTTCGCCCCTAAGCGTTATCACGCGCCAAGAGGCGAATATTGCGGTCCAGCGCGCTTGCGCTGGGGAGCGCGGGGTGGAGCAGTTGGCAGCTCGCGAGGCTCATAACCTTGAGGTCGCAGGTTCAAGTCCTGCCCCCGCAACTTTACGACGAACGCTCGTCGCGTCTCGTCTCAATTTTTAAGCCGTTCTCATTAGAGCGGCTTTTTTTATACGCGGTCCCGCGCGGACGACGGCGCGTAAATTCTTTTCAGACATTATTCTAGGGAGACGACGGCATGACGAATCAATCGACGCCTCGCGATTATTTCCACTCGTTCGACGTTCTAAGCGTCGGCGATAAAAAATACGGCTACTATCGCCTTGGCGCGCTGGAAGAACAGGGGCTCGTCAAACTCTCAACCTTCCCCTACGCGATTCGCGTCCTCCTCGAAGCGACGCTCCGCAGCTGCGACGATTTCTCCGTGACGGAAAACGACGTCAAGAGCCTCGCCGCCTGGACGCCCGACGGGACGCCCTGCGAGATTCCCTTTAAGCCCGCGCGCGTCATTCTCCAAGACTTTACCGGCGTCCCGGCGGTCGTCGACCTCGCCGCGATGCGCTCCGCGATGAAGCGGCTCGGCGGCGATCCGGAAAAGATCAACCCGTTGATTCCCGTCGACGCGGTCGTCGACCATTCCGTGCAGACCGACTACTTCGGCTCCTCCGACGCGCTTGAAAAGAACCTCGCGCGCGAGTTTGAGCGCAACGGCGAGCGTTATTCGCTCCTTCGCTGGGCGCAGCGTTCTCTCGATAATTTCAGCGTCGTTCCCCCCTCCGTCGGCATTATCCACCAGGTCAACTTGGAATATCTCGCGAAGGTCGTCGCGTCGGGTAAAAACGCGGAGTCGGACGCGCAAGGACTCGACGGAATCCTCTATCCCGACAGCGTCGTCGGCACGGACAGCCACACGGTCATGATCAACGGACTCGGCGTCCTCGGCTGGGGCGTCGGCGGCGTCGAGGCGGAAGCGGTCATGCTCGGACAGCCGTACTACATGCTCGCGCCGCAAGTCGTCGGCTTTGAACTCAAGGGCAAACTCGCCGCCGGAACAACCGGGACAGACCTCGCGCTCACGATTGTCCAAGCGCTCCGAAAAGAGGGCGTCGTCGGCAAATTCGTCGAATATTTCGGCGACGGCGCCGATCGCCTCGACGTCGCCGACCGCGCGGTTCTCGCCAATATGGGTCCTGAATACGGCGCGACGACCGGCTTCTTCCCAATCGACGCAAAAACGCTGCAATTCCTGCGCGACACGGGGCGCGACGAATCTCAGGTCGCGCTCGTCGAAGCGTACGCGAAGGCGCAAGGGCTTTTCCGCACTCCCGACGCGCCCACGCCCGCGTACACGAAAGTTCTCACGCTTGATCTCTCGACGGTCGAGCCGTCGCTGGCGGGTCCGAAACGCCCGCAAGACCGCGTTCCGCTCGGTCAAATGAAGACCGCGTTCCAAGCGTCGCTTCGCGCCCCGATCAGCGAGCGCGGGTTCGCGCTTTCCGAAGAAGACTGCGCGCGCAAGGCGACGATCGTCTGGGACGGCGCCGACCGTAGCGCGTCGCCGCGAATTCCGGAATCGGGAACCGACGAAATCGGACACGGCGCCGTCGTCATCGCGTCGATCACAAGCTGCACGAACACGAGCGCGCCGCGCCTTATGATCGCGGCGGGGCTCCTCGCGAAAAAGGCGGTCGCGCGCGGACTCCAGCCGAAGCCGTACGTCAAGACGAGCTTCGGGCCCGGCTCGCGCGTCGTCGTCGACTATCTCCGCAAGGCGGAACTGCTCGAACCCCTTGAGACGCTCGGCTTCAACGTCGTCGGCTTCGGATGCCTCACGTGCATCGGCAACAGCGGTCCCCTTCCCGATCCGGTCGGAAAAGCGATCGTCGACGGCGAACTCGTCGCCTCGGCGGTTCTCAGCGGCAACCGCAACTTTGAAGGACGCGTCAACCCGCTCGTCAAGGCGAACTACCTCGCGAGCCCGCCCCTCGTCGTCGCGTTCGCGCTCGCCGGGACGACCGATATCGACCTGACGACCGAGCCGGTCGGAACCGACAAAGACGGCAACCCGGTCATGCTCTCCGAAATCTTCCCGACGAACGAAGAGATCGACGAAATCGCGAAGAACGCGCTCGACGGCAAGACGTACGCCGCCAACTATCGCAACCTCGCCGACTCCAACCCGCTCTGGAACGCGATCTCCGCGCCCGAAAGCGAACTCTACGACTGGAATCTCGACAGCACGTACATCCAAGAGCCGCCCTTCCTCGCCGAAATGACCCGCGACGTTCAGGACCTCGCTCCGATCGTCGGCGCAAGAGCGCTCCTGAAGCTCGGCGATTCCGTCACGACCGACCACATCTCGCCCGCGGGCGCCATCAAGAAGGACTCGCCCGCCGGACGTTTCCTGACGGAACACGGCGTCGAATTCCGCGACTTCAACAGCTACGGGTCGCGTCGCGGCAACGATCGCGTCATGACGCGCGGAACCTTCGCGAATATCCGGCTCCGCAACCTGCTCGCGCCCGGAACGGAAGGGGGCGTGACGAAGTATCTCGGACGCGACGCGAACGACGGGCCGGTCGAGAGCGTCTACGACGCGGCGATGAAATACCGCGCTGAAAACGTCCCGCTCGTCGTGCTCGCGGGCGCGGAATACGGGACGGGGAGCAGTCGCGACTGGGCGGCGAAGGGAACGTCGCTTCTGGGAATCCGCGCGGTAATCGCGTCGAGCTTCGAGCGCATCCACCGCGGCAACCTCGTCGGACTCGGCGTCCTGCCCCTTGAGTTCGTCGACGGTCAGAGCTGGCGTTCCCTCGAACTCGACGGAACGGAAATCTTCGATATCCCGACGATCACGCGCGACTTTACGCCGCGCGACGTCATAGAAGTCGTCGCGACCTCGACCGCGCTGGAAACGGCGGGAACGAAGAAGACGTTCAAGGTCTGCGTCCGCATCGACGCGCGCGTCGAACTCGACTACTATCTCAACGGCGGCGTTTTGCAAACCGTATTGCGCCAGCTTCTTACGCGCTGAAAAGCGCGCCTAACGACTTAGCGCCGTTACACGCCGCCTCAAAGCCGAATAAACAGGCTTTGAGGCGGTTTTCTTTGCGTTTTTTTCACAGTCGCAATAACGACGGCGAAGCAAAAAAACTTCCATATTTTCCAAACAAACCGTCGGGGCGTCGTTCAAGATGACGTCGCTGCCAGTGACGTCAATGCGTTTCTTAATGTCGTTGCCAGTGACGCCAAATTGAGATTTTATTCCTTTTTTAAAATTCTTCTCCATTTTTTTCTTTTATGAATCGGCTCTTATTGACGCGTTACGATTCTTGGTTATTATGCCGACTGTTTTACAAAATCCATAACAAAAAAACAGCGATGTCATTTTTAATGACATTTTATAAAAATAAAGGAGACGTTCACGATGAAGAAGCTCTCGCTCCCCGCTCTTGCCGAGACGGTCGTTACGCGGCGCAAAAAGCAGAACATGACGCAGGCGCAGCTTGCCGAGAAGACGGGAATCCATCGCGGCGTTCTTTCGCGTCTTGAATCGCGCGACTTCACGCCTTCGATCGACCAACTCCAGACGCTGGCGGAGGTTTTGAACTTCGATCCGGTCGAGCTCTTTGTCGACGAGAGCGCGACGCCGTCGGTCGAGATGGATCGCTCGTACAAGATCGCGGTCGCGGGAGCGGGCTACGTCGGGCTGTCGTTGGCGACGCTATTGTCGCAGCACAACAAGGTCGTCGTGGTCGACGTCGTTCCGGAAAAGGTCGAGAAACTCAATCAGTTTGTTTCGCCGATCGGGGACGAATACATCGAACGTTACTTTGCGGAGGCGCGAAAGGGCGAACGAAAGCTCAATCTTTCGGCGACGACCGACGGCGCGACGGCTTACGCGGACGCCGACTTCATCGTCGTCGCCGCGCCGACGAATTACGACCCGAAGCAGAACTTCTTCGATTGTTCGCACGTCGAGAGCGTGCTCAAGCTCGTCAAGGACTCGACGGCAAACCGCGAGATTAAGCCGACCGTCGTGATCAAATCGACGATTCCCGTCGGATTTACGGTTCACATTCGGGAAAAACTCGGGATGGACAACGTCGTCTTCAGCCCCGAGTTCTTACGGGAATCCAAGGCGCTCTACGACAATCTCTACCCAAGCCGCATCGTCATGGGGTGCGACGAAGGAACGGAAAAGGCCGCGCGCGTTTTCGTCGGCCTGCTCCGACAGGGCGCGCTCAAACCGCAGATCGAGACGCTTTTCATGGGCTACACGGAAGCGGAGGCGACGAAGCTCTTCGTCAACGCGTACCTTGCGCTCCGCGTCTCCTACTTCAACGAACTCGACACGTACGCGGAGGTCAAAGGGCTCAAAACGGCGCCGATCATCAAAGGAGTCTGTCTCGACCCGCGCGTCGGCGATTATTACAACAACCCGTCCTTCGGCTACGGCGGATACTGCCTCCCGAAAGACACGAAACAACTCCTCGCGAACTACCAGGACGTGCCGGAAAACCTGATCCACGCGATTGTTGAAAGCAACCGTACGCGAAAAGAGTTCATCGCGGACCGCGTCCTCCAAAAGGCGGAATATTACAGCTACACGGACGAAGGTTACGACGTCGACCGCGAAAAATCGGTCGTCGTCGGCGTCTATCGTCTCGCGATGAAGAGCGGCAGCGACAATTTCCGTCAGAGCAGCGTCCAAGGCGTCGTAAAGCGCGTCAAAGCCAAGGGCGCCGTCGTCGTCGTCTACGAACCGACCCTAGAAGACGGCTCGACCTTCTACGGGAGTCTTGTCGTCAACGATCTGAAAAAGTTCAAGAAAATGTGCGGCTGCATCATCGCCAACCGCTACGACGCCGCGCTCGACGACGTCGAGGAGAAAGTCTATACGAGAGACCTCTTCAGAAGAGATTGAAAGAAACGAACGCGCCTTTCTAGAAAATATGAGGAGCCCGTCGACGACTTATCGCCGCCGACGGGCTCTTTGCTTTTACTCGCCGTTCCTCGTTTGTCCCGCCGTTTTTTAACGTCTGCGCTTCTTGACAGGCGCAGTCTGCGACGAGAATTCTTGAAAAAGTGTCAAAAACGGCTCAAAAATCATTGAAAAAATGTCACGCCATGTTGCGACAACTCAACTAGACTCGAGAAAAAACGAGCGACGGCGTGAGTATTCCGTTTATGGATCGCATCCGAGGTAGCGAAAATCTTCGCTACTTTTCGCCGTCGTCGTCCGTTTTGACGTTCTTCTTCACGAAATCAATCGCCAGCCCGGTCGCTTTAGCTCCGTCGGGGCCCCAGAAACCGTGTCCGGCGCCGGGGAATTTGACGAGGGTCGCGTCCGGGAACGTTTTCACGGCGTGAACCGAATAGGAGATTGGAACGAGCGTATCTTCGGTTCCATGGAGAATGAGAACCTTGCGCTTGTAGTTCGCCAGCAGTTCGTAAATATCGATCGAAAGCGCGTCGGCGTTGTAGATTTTACCAAGCGTCAAGCCCATGACGTCCATCGTTTCGGGCGCTTTGTCAAGATCGGGCGTTCGTCTTCGGGCGTCGTCCGGAATCACGTAGGCGGGGTAGACGGCGATCAGCCCGCGGACGTCGTCGGGTCGCGTCGCGGCGACGTAGGACGAAACGAACCCGCCTTGGCTTTCGCCGAGCAGAAAGATATTCTGCGCGTCGATTTCCGGCGTTTTGGCGATCGCGTCGAGAACGACGCTCAGATCGGCGGCTTCCGTCAGGACGGACATTTCCGACGTCTTGCCGTCGCTTTTGCTCCCGCGTCCGCCGCCGCAGAAGTCAAACGCGCACGCCGCGATTCCCCGCTCCGCCATCGCGGGACAGTAGCCGTGTTCATAGCCCGAATAATTTCCGCCAAAGCCGTGCGAAATAATAACCGCCGGAACCGGCTTGTCGCTTTCGGGAAGATAAAGAACGCCGACGATCTTCTTGCCGTCGCGGAAAAATTCGACGTCTTTCTTTTGAAAGGAAAACTTCTCGGAAGACGTCGCGTCCTCGTTCGTCCCCTGCGCGAACGCGCCTATTTCGCAACTGACAAGCGCGACTAATACGACCAGCAAGCTATACGCAAGTTTCATCATAGAGTTTCTATCCTTGGCATTAAGGGTTATAAGGGCGGCGGAACGCGCTACTCTTCGACGTCCGTCGGTTCGATTTCTTCAAGAGGCGCGTTCGGATCGAAGTCCGTCGTTTCGATTTCCTCAAGGGAGACGCTCAAAGAGGCGTCGACCTTCGCGTTATAACGCGCGTCGAAATTGTCCGCGATCGGCGACCGTGCGGAGATCGTCAACGTCGTTTCGCCCGGTTTGAGCCCCGTAAAACGAAAAACGACGTCGAACGGGGAGCCGTCCATTTCCGCGTGTCGCGGGTTGCCGTACTTTCGAGTCTGTTCGGCGGCGAGGACGTCGGGATCGTCGATTTTGACGGAAAACTGGGGACCGCCGCCGTCGAACGAACTGAAAGAGAGCGTCGCGCCTTTTTCGTCGCTTTCCGTACTCTTCACGTCGTTTTCCGTACTCTTCACGTCGCCCTCCGAACTCTTCCCGCTGCAACCGATAAACGCCAGCGCGGACGCGAAGACGCAAAATATCGCCGTGAGTTTCATAACGTCAACCTTTCTCTCGTAAGACGCCGCCGACGTTTTAAACGTCGGAACCCCGCGCCGTTAAAACTGCTCGCGATCTCGATTCTTGACGACGGTCGGATAGTTCTCGACGATCTTTTGACGACAGAGACAGTTTTTGTCGTGGTCGCAAACGATCCCGCACGCTTGCAGGTGCGAATAGATCGTAATCGCGCCGACGTAAAGAAACCCGCGCTTCTTCAAGTCGGCGCCGATTCTCGCGGAAAGCCCGTTGGAGACGGGAATCGCGCCCGATTCGTGACCGCGATAGAGGATCGTTTTCCCGTCGGAAAAGCGCCAGAAGTATTCGCAAAGCGTTCCGAACTCGTCGCGAGTCTCGCAAGCGCGCCGCGCGTTGTTAATGATCGCCTCGACCTTACGACCGGAGCGAATCATCCCCTCAGTCGCCAGAATCCGCGCGACGTCGGCGGCGTCGTATCGCGCGATTTTATCGAAGTCGAACCCGTCGAAACATTCCCGAAAAATTGCGCGCTTCTTGAGCATCAGCCCCCAACTCAGCCCGCATTGGAGACATTCAAGCGACAGATGCTCGAACATCGTCCGATCGTCATGGACGGGAACGCCCCACTCGGCGTCGTGATACGCCCGATGAAGTTCGTCCGTCGCGCCCCAGTCGCAGTAGCTCATTTATTGTTCCTCAGTCGGCTTAGAATCCCGAAGCGCTTCGTCGCGCCGCGTCACACACACGCGTTTTCAACCTTGGCGGCTCTTTTCCAAGTACTCGTCTGTCAGTTCTTCAGCGAGGTAATCGTCGCTCATGCAGTGCAGATCGGAAACGCCTTCGCTAACGAGCGGATAGAGTTCCGAGCGATAGAAGAAGTCAAGCGCGTCGTCCAACGAAAGCTTATTCTTTTCCGCGAAACAATCGACGACTCTGGCGTATTTCATCTGCATTAAGACTGGATGCGCATGCAGTTTTTTTCGCTCCCAATAAGGATAGCCCGTTAAAGCGACGCCTCTCCCCTGAAGAACTTCCAGAATATCGTTGACAATATACTCCTTCCCCTGCGTATGCAATACGTCGTAACAAGGCGCGATATAACTCTTGAGAACGTCGCTCTTATCCGTCAAAATCCGATACGCGGTCGCTCCGTCGACATGGAGCGCCGCCGCAAGATTCTCTATGCAGAAGACGACGAACTCCAGCTCGTCGGACGTTTTGATCGCGTTTTCCACAGCGTTTTTCCTCCTCCCGTCTATACGGCGCCCGGCGCCCCGCGCGGTTGCGAAGGGACGTCGGGCGGTTTCGTCGACTCTTCGCGCCGTCGTTTACAGCTTTTTATAGATCACGAGCTGGAACGAGCGCGGGTCTTTGAGTTCGACCTTCCATTCGGCGAGTTCTTTGCCGGAGACGGTCTTCTTCGATCCGTCGTAGAACTCGAGTTCGTACTGCGCGGTCGGATCGATCGCGGGAAGTTCGAAGGTCATGGACTCGACGTCGGACTTGGCGCGGCGGAACGCGATCGCGAAGCCGTCGTTTTCCTCGGGGCGATGGAGCGACCACGCGCACCAGCAGTCGTCGACGGCGCTCGTCTCTTCGGTCAACTGATAGAAGTCGCCGAGATAGTAGCCTTTGAGGCGCGCCGCCCAGCCGAGCATTTTCTTATACCACGCGGTCTGTTCCGCCGTGAACTCGCGTCGCACAATACCGCCGTCGAGGTCGGTCGGCGT
>Ga0256407_10008175_pt1 | contig 15458 bp, 10 predicted proteins | sample RumenRJG_04DNA_FD_193489 | JGI IMG/M metagenome (GOLD analysis project Ga0256407, IMG submission 193489) | Bovine rumen microbial communities from Lethbridge, Alberta, Canada - RJG_04 | ecosystem: Host-associated > Mammals > Digestive system > Stomach > Rumen | place: Canada: Alberta...
ATTTTCAATTATCCATTTTCAATTATCCATAGATCTGTCATCCATTGATGAAGTTTTTTCTCGTTCAGCAACAAATAGCAACTTTTTTTGGCTTTTCTCTTATTTTTTTGTATCTTTGCCGTCGTACAGCTAACCTGACGAGAGAATGAGAAGATTGTTATTCATAGTTTTTGCCTGTTGCACCCTTTTTGCAGCGGCAGAGGATATGATGCTGAGAAAAATGTCGCAGACCCCACTGGCTGGTTCTGTGGCTGCCCGTTGTTTGCTGTTTGACCGACAGGGCATGATGTGGGTGGGCACTGAGCAGGGACTGCTGCGCTATGATGGTTACCAGACGCTCAACTACCGCAGTGATGCTTACTCGCCCTCCATTCTCCCCGACAACTATGTGCGCACGCTCACCGACGACGGCGCAGGCAGTCTGTGGATTGGTACTCATAATGGTGTGGCTCGCTTCGACCGTCAGTCGGGCGTCTTCCGCTCTTATCGTCTGAAGGGCGAGCAGCACCGCATCATCAACACTCTCTTCACCGCCCGCGACGGTACGGTATGGGCAGGCACCAATGGCGGCATGTTCCGCTACGACCGCCAGGCTGACCGTTTCGTAGGCCGTTTGCTGCCCCATGCCGTCATGTCGTTTGCCGAAGACTCGCAAGGCCATTTCTTCGTAGGTTTGTGGGAGGGCGGACTGCTGCGCTACGACCGTCGCACCGGTCGCTTCACTACCTACCCACCGTTGAGCAGCCGCAACACGGTCTTCTCGATGCTGGTCGACAGCCGCGACCGTCTGTGGATAGGTACCTGGGAGAGTGGTATCGTGCGCCTAGACCGACCTGCCGACGAGCATGCTCCGGCCATGGTGCGTTTCAACGAGGGACGGCAGGACTTCCGCACCTACTACCGTCTGGTGGAGGACTCTGCAAGCCATGCCGTCTGGGGCTGCTGTCTCGAGGGCATCACACGCGTGGGCACCGACGACGGCAGCCTGCGCAACTATGGCAACGACCTACGCTTCTGCAACGACATTCAAACCGACAACCACGGCAACCTGTGGGTGCTCACCCAGCACGACGGCGTGGCCCACATGAGCACGCTACCGCCGTCCTTCCGCCACTATGTCCTCACACCCGGCGGACAACAACTGCCCGTCGACTGCATTAACTCGCTGTTCACCGCCGACGGCCGGACGTTCTGGCTCGGGCTGAAGCCCTACGGTCTGGCACGCTACGACCGTCTGTCGGGGCATACCACCTATGGCAGCCAGATAGAGGGATTCGGCGGCATGCAGAGCGGCGAGGATGTTGCCCTGCAGACCATTCAGTCGATGGTCCAGGTAGGCCGTGAGCTATGGATGGGCAGCAACCGCGGACTGCTCGTATGGCAGCCCGGCAGTCCCGTTCGCCTTTATCAGCCCGACCATGCACGCCATCTAAGCTCCGACCGTGTGAATGCGCTCTATCGCCAGCGCAACGGAGTGGTGTGGATTGGGCAGGCCTCGCAGGTCAGCGTGGCCACCGCCGCCGACCGTGGTCAACGGCTCCTCATGCGTTCTGCCGGCGATGATTTCTCCACCTGCGATGTGCAGTCGTTCGTCCAGGATGTGCACGGCCGCATGTGGATAGCCACCGCCAACAACGGCATCATCTGTGTCAGCGGCGACGCCCGCCGTCCGCAGTCGCTCACCTACCGCCACTACTGTCCGCGGCAAGGCAACTACCCCGTCGTCGATGCCACAGCCTGCTATGAGGACAGCCACCAGCGTCTCTGGGCCATCTCAGCCAGCAGCGGCCTGTTCCGCTACGATGCCGTCGCCGACCGCTTCGAGCCGGTCAACCACCTCTACCATATCGAAGGCCGCAGCGTCTATTCTATAGAGGAAGACTCTCTGGGCAGCCTCTGGCTCACCACCGACCAGTCGCTCGTACGCCTGTCGTTCGACAACAGCGGCACGGCCGTAGTCACCAGCTACGGAGCCGAGGACGGGCTCAGCGATCTGCGTTTCTCGCCCAATACTTCGTTCCATTATGGCCGCGAGCTCTTCTTCGGCAGTCAGAAAGGCTTCTTCGCCTTCACCCCGGAACGTCTGTCGGCCTCCTCGGGCGCCACTTCGGCCCGTCTGGTCATTACCGACCTGCTCGTCGACGACCGCCCCTACGAGTATCTCGACTCAGCCCTCCAGCGCAAGTTGCTCACCGCCACGCCCACTGAGGCCCGCCGCCTCGTCGTCCCCGCCAGCGTCAACAAGTTCACCATCGTCTTCGCCCTGCTCACCTACCAGCGGCAGGAGCAAATCAGATATGAGTACCAGCTCGAGGGCTACGACGACCAATGGCACTTTGCCGGCATGCAGCAGCACAGCGTCACTTTCCAGAACATGCCCGCTGGCACCTACCGCCTGCACCTCAAGGCCACCGACAGCTATGGTCACTCCACCCTGCTGCCCTACACCCTCACCATCCGCGTGCTGCCACCTTGGTATCTCACGTGGTGGGCCTGGCTGCTCTATGCCCTGCTGGCCGTTCTAGCCGTCTATGCCCTCTTCAGGTGGTATCAGCATTATGTGCAGACGCAGAACCGCCTCGCCATGGGCGTGCTCTTCACCAATCTCACCCACGAGCTACTCACGCCTCTCACCGTTATCTCCGTCTCTGCCGACGAGATGCACCAGCAGGCGCCCCAGCTCTCCGCCCACCACCATCTCATCCACGACAACATCCAGCGTGTCACCCGTCTGCTCCGCCAGATGCTTGAGGTGCGCAAGTCGCAGGCCGGCCAGCTGCGCCTCCTCGTCTCGCGCTCCGATCTCTCCACCTTCGTCGACCATGTCTGTCAGAGCATCCGTCCCATGGCCACAGCCCGCGGCGGCAGCCTCCACGTCAGCCTTCCCCCCGAGCCTGTTGAGGGATGGTTCGACCCCGACAAGCTCGAGAAGATACTCTACAACCTGCTATCCAATGCCGTCAAGTACAACCGAGAGGGAGGCCGCATCGACGTCACCCTCACCGCCACCGACGGCAATGCCATCCTCGCTGTTGCCGACCAGGGCATCGGCATCTCGCCCGACAAGATGCGCCATCTCTACTCCCGTTTCCTCGACGGGGACTACCGCCGCATGAACACGCTCGGCACTGGCATCGGACTCTCGCTCACCCGCGACCTCGTGAGCCTCCATCACGGCACCATCCACTGCCAGAGCCGCGAACAGCAGGGCACCACCTTCACCGTCAGCCTGCCCCTTGGCCGCGACAGCTATGCCGACAGCGAAATCGACCGTACTGCCGACACCCCCGGTGCCATTGCCGACGCCGCCCTTGCCAATGAAGCCGCACCCGTCAGCATCCTGTCCGACGACACCGACGCCCACACCGCCGACAATGACGAAGCCAAAGACTACTCCATGCTCATCGTCGAGGACAACAGCGAACTGCTCACCCTCATGCGCAACCACTTCGCCGACCGCTACACCGTCTATACCGCCCGCAACGGACAGCAGGCCCTCAACATCATCCACCACCGCGACCTCGACATCGTCATCACCGACGTCATGATGCCCCTCGTCGACGGCATACAGCTCACACGCGCCATCAAAGAGTCGCCCGACTACTGCCAGCTGCCCGTTGTCATGCTCACCGCCAAGACCAGCGAAGAAGACCAGGCCGCCGGCTTCAAGACCGGTGCCGATGCCTACATCACCAAGCCTTTCCAGCTGGCCACCCTCCAGCTGCGCATCGACAACATCATCCAGAACCGCGAGCGCATACGCAGCAAATTCACCCGCCAGCCCGACTTCCGCGTCGAGGAGCAGCACTACTCATCACCCGACGAACTGTTCCTCCAGCGATGCATCGACACCGTCAACCGCCACCTCACCGACGGCGACTTCGACCGCGAGCAGTTTGCCGCCGAGATGTGCGTCAGCTCATCCACCCTCTACAACAAACTGCGCGCCCTCACCGGACAGAACGTCACGGGATTCATCAACAGCATCCGCCTGAAGGAGGCTTGCCGCATGCTGCGCCAGCAGCCCGACATCCGCATCAACGAACTCTCCGAGGCCGTGGGCTTCAATACGCCTAAATACTTCACCAAGTGCTTCAAACGCGAGTTCGGCATGCTGCCCAAGGAGTTCCTTGCCAGAGAGGAGTAGCCCATCCGGCAGCATTATTCAAAGAATGTTTTCGGAGGAATCGGAGTAATCGGAGTATTCGGAATATTCAGAATATTCAGAATATTCAGAATAATCGGGAAACTGTTTTGCATGCTGAAGCGCTTTCTTTTTTCTCTCCCTGCATGTCCCCTACACAATTGTTTTTGCGTATTAAGGGTAAAACAGGGGAATAATGGACGATCAGAAAAGAATAGACGAACTGAAAGAGCAAATGGCTCTTGCACAGATAGACGGCGATGAACTGTTGCACAGATACAGGGTGTACAGTCGCATCGACGAGGAGGCAGGCTTGGCCAGCATACAAGAGAGGATAGCCACCGCAACGGACACAGAGGAATCTCCCTGCACGGAAGCCCAGCTCTCCACCCAGCGCGCAGCACGCTCCTCAAGAAACCCTTCGATGCTGTGGCGGGCGGCTGCCGTAGTGGTGCTGCTAATGGTGGGCGGCGCGTTCTGGTACCACCACGACTACACGAAGGTGACCCCGCCGGTGGTGAGCGAAGAGATAGAGACAGCCATGCGCCAGAGTCGTGAGAGTGGCCGGCAGGCTGCCGAAGTGGTGAGCATCGGTGCACAGCACACAGCGGCCATCACGCAAGAGGAACGGACACTCTACCATGTGGACAACGACTTTGCCGAGCAGCTGGCCGAGGCCCGCCGCATCACAACCTACCAGAACAAGGAGTACTGGGTGACACTCGACGACGGCACGCTGGTACACCTGAACGACAACAGCCGTCTCATTTATCCGGAGCAGTTCGGCGACCGCCGCGACGTGATCCTCGACGGCGAGGCCTACTTCATGGTGGCCAAAGACAAGAGCCGCCAGTTTGTGGTGCACACACCGCAGGGCGACGTGCGGGTGCATGGCACCGAGTTCATGGTGAACACAAGAGACGGAAGCAAAAACGACAACGCGAATGCCACTGGCCATCTGAGCGTGGTGCTGGTGAAAGGCTCCATCGGCTTCACGCCCAACAACGGACGGGAGCAGATGCTCACACCCGGTCAGCAATTGTCGGTGGTCAATTCTCAATTATCCATCAACGAGGTTGACACAACGCCCTACGTGGCGTGGAACGAAGGCAAGTTCCTGTTTCAGGCATGGCCGCTCGAGCGAGTGATGGAGGTGCTGTCGAGATGGTACGGCGTGGAGGTGAGCTTTGCCTCCGACGAACTGCGCACCAAGCAGCTGGACGGCTACTTCAGCCGCTACGACGGAATAGACTACATCCTAGAGTCGATCGAGGCCGTGCTAAACGTAACTATCACAAAGAACCAACACTCAATTAGTATCAACAAATAATTTTATTCATCTCATGGAAAAAAGCAAAGACATTCGAAGACGTGTCTGCCTGCTGCTATGGGCGATGGCATGGCTGCTGCCAACGGTGAGCCATGCCGCCATGCCGGCAGACACGAAAGTGAGCGTAGACTTCAAGTCGGTGCCTGTGGTGACTGTGCTCAACGCCATCCAGAAACAGGCAGGACTGAGCTTTGTCTACTCTACCGAGGAGGCAGCCCGCTGGCCGAAGGTCACCATCCGCGCCACAAGGAAGAGTGCCAGCGAGGTGGTGGGACAGCTGACCAGCCTGATTGGCTGCTCGTACACCATCAAGGGCAACATCGTGACCATCACCCGACAGCAGCTCAGCGGACGGGAACGCACGGTGAGGGGCCACGTGACCGACGAGACTGGCGAGCCGCTGGTGGGTGTGCCCGTGTCGGTGGGCGAGAACCGTGTGGGCACGGTGACCGATGCCGACGGCTTCTTCAGCTTCAAGATTCCCGTGGAGGCCACTACCCTGAAGTTTTCGTACGTGGGACTGGCCAATGAGTATGTGCAGGTGCCGCAAGGTACGAGCGACATCACCCGCGACATCGTGATGAAGGCCGACAACCTGATTGACGAGGTGGTGGTGACGGGTATTTTCAACAAAGCCAAGGAGAGCTACACGGGTGCCGTGACAACCATCGGCAAGGAAGAGCTGAACATGCACAAGGGACAGAACCTGCTGCAGACACTGAAGACCATCGACGCCTCGATGAACTTCCAGGTGAACAACCTCGCGGGCAGCAACCCCAACAACCTGCCGCAAATCAACATCCGCGGTAACTCGAGCCTGCCCATGAGCGTGGCTGAGTTCAACAGCACAACCAGCAATGCGGTGAACACACCGCTCATCATCCTCGACGGCTTCGAGATGTCGCTCGAGAAACTGATGGATTACAACGACGAGGAGATTGAGAGCATCAACATCCTGAAAGATGCCGCCGCCACCGCCATCTACGGCTCGCGAGGCTCCAACGGTGTCATCGTGGTGACCACGCGCCAGCCCGAGGCCGGCCGCCTGCGCATCAACGCCGAGGTGGGCATCGACATCGAGGCTCCCGACCTGACGAGCTACGACTATCTGAACGCCAAGGAGAAGCTGGAGCTGGAGAACCGCCTGAACCTCTATTCGGCCGACTATGCGCCCAACGACTACAACTTCCAGGAGCACTACAACAAGAAACTGAAGAGCGTGCTCTCGGGAGCCACTACCGACTGGCTGAACAAACCCGTACGAACGGGCGTGGGCTCACACTACGCCCTGCGACTCGAAGGTGGCAGCGACCAGTTCCGCTGGGCCGTCAGCGCCAACTACAAAGACACCGAGGGTGCGATGAAGAACTCATTCCGCCGGTCGTTCAACGGCAGCATCCAGCTGGTGTACAACCTGAAGAACATCACCTTTAAGAACTATACCACACTGGGACTGGTGCGCTCGCAGGAGAGCAACTACGGCAACTTCAGCCAGTATGTGGCGCTGCAGCCCTACGACATCCCCTACGACGAGAATGGCGCACTGAGACAGTATTTCGAGGCGTTCCTCGGTCCGTCACAGGGCACTGGCCGCGCCAACCCGCTCTACGATGCCGAGCTGAACACCATCAACAAGACTGGCCACGAGACGCTGACCAACAATTTCGCCATCGAGTGGAAAATCATTCCCGACCTGACCTTCCGCGGACAGTTCGGCATCAGCAAGCTGAACAACACCAGCGACTATTTCCTGCCGGCGGAGCACTCCTACTTCACCACCAACAGCTACGGACATTACTACGAGTATAACTCCGACGAGGGCTTCCTGCGCCGCGGACTCTACCGCTACGGCACGGGCAACGGCTACAGCTACGACGGCAACGCCACGCTCTCCTACAGCCATCTCTTTGCCGACAAGCATCTGCTCTATGTAGGTGCCGACTACTCGGTGTCGGCCCGCGACAACCTCTCCTACTCGTTCACCGCCGAGGGCATCGCCGACAGCGAAAATCCCTTCCTGGGCAATGCCCGCCAGTATCTGCACGACGGCACGCCCGGCGGCAGCAAGAGCAAGTCGCGCCGCATCGGTTTCACGGGCAACGTGAACTACACCTACGACGGCCGTTACTACCTCGACTTCTCTTATCGCGTGGACGGCAGCTCTACCTTCGGAAGCGAGAAGAAATGGGCACCCTTCTGGTCGACAGGCATCGGATGGAACGTGCACAACGAGCGTTTCCTCAAGGGTAACCCCGTGCTCAACATCCTGCGCCTGAAGGCCTCCATCGGTGAGGTGGGCTCGCAAATGGGCAGCGGCACGGGCGCCAACACCATCTTCCGCTCCATCACCTCGAGCAAATACATGAACTGGATTGGCTCGCAGCTATCGGCATGGGGCAACCCGCGCCTCACATGGCAGACCACCCGCGAGCTGAACCTCGGCATGGAGTTCGGACTGCTCAAGGGACTGCTCAAGGGCGAGTTCAACTTCTACGACAAGAAGACCTCCAACCTGCTCTCGAACATGGACCTGCCATCGAGCATGGGTATCAACAACTACATCGCCAACGTGGGCGAGGTGAAAAACCGCGGTTGGGAACTGGCCCTGAGCGGCTACCCCATTCGCGACATGCGCCACAGCTTCACGTGGATGATGACCGGACAGCTGGTCTACAACAAAAACTGGATTTCCAAACTCTCCGACTATGTAAAGGCACAGAACGAGGCCTACCGCGAGCAGAATGTCGATGTGTCGACACTCTTCTACGAGGGGAAACCGCAAAACAGCATCTATGCCGTGCGCTCGCTGGGCGTCAACCCATCGACGGGCGACGAGATATATGTCGACCGCAACGGCAACGTCACCGACTCGTGGCGGCCCGGCGACAAGGTGTTCTGCGGACAGGCCGAACCGAAATACCGCGGTAACTTCGGCAACATCATCCGCTACAAGGGATGGACGCTGAACTTCACCTTCACCTACTACTGGGGCGGCTACACCTACAACAGCACCCTGCTCGACAAGGTGGAGGTGCCCATCGCCGCCCTCATGTCGCAGAACGTCGACCGCCGCGCCCTCACCGACCGGTGGATGAAACCCGGCGACGTCACCTTCTTCAAGGGCTACAGCGAGACCGCCACACGCGCCACCTCGCGCTTCGTCATGAAAGACAATGTGCTCGAGCTCTCTACTGCCAGCCTGCAGTACCGTTGGGACGGCAAGTGGCTGCACCAGAACCTGGGCATGCAGTCGGTCATCTTCGCCCTCAACGCCAGCGACCTGGTGCACTGGGGGACTGTCAAGCAGGAGCGAGGCATCAACTACCCGTATGCCCGCAACATCCAGGGAAGCGTGAAACTCTTGTTCTAATGTGCACCCATCATTCATTTTACTATGCATAAATACAGCATCAAGATGAAAAAACATATATTTAAAAGAGGTGGCTGGCTGTTCGCCCTGGCACTCAGCGTCGGCTCATCGGCAATGCTCACCTCGTGTAACGACTGGCTCGACGTACGCCCCGACACCGAACAGAAGGAAGACGGGCAGTTCGGCACCGAGAAAGGATTCCAGACAGCCCTCACCGGCTGCTACATTCAGATGGCCTCGACCAGTGCCTACGGCATGCAGCTCTCGATGACAAGCGTCGAGTGCCTGGCCAACCTCTGGTATGTCCATCCCTCCTCCAAGCGCTATGCCGAGCGCGACCTGAGCAACCACAACTATACGTCCGACTACTCTAAGTCGGCCATGAGCAGCATCTACACGGCGCTCTTCAAGACCATCGCACAGGCCAACCTCATCATCAAGAACGCCGAGGAGAACCCGGGCGTGTTCACCGAGAAGCGCATCTACAACATTGTGCTGGGCGAGGCCTATGCCATCCGCGCCTACTGTCAGCTCGACATCCTGCGACTCTTCGGACAGATGCCGCAGAACGGATCGCGACAGGTGAAGCTGCCCTACTCTGAGACCACCAGCATCTACGACATGCCGGCCTACTACTCTTTCGCCGACTATGCTGCCAAGCTGAAGAGCGACATCACCAAGGCCGAGCAGCTGCTCAAAGACAGCGACCCTGCCATGCAGTATCCCTTCAACCGCACCTACGCCACCAACGAGGTGTACGAGCAGCACGCCTTCCTGCAGTACCGCCAGATGCGCCTCAACTACTGGGCCGTGCGCGCGCTCCATGCCCGTATGTCACTCTATGTGGGCGACAAACAGGAGGCTCAAAGCGTGGCCCGCGAGCTCATCAATGCCCAGCTGCCCGACGGCACACCGGTGCGCCGCCTCAGCGGACAGAGCGACTACAAGGCCGGCTATCTGGCATGTCCTAACGAGTGTTACTTCAGCATTAGCAAGTACGACATCCAGTCTATTGCCGCCGCCTACTTCTCCGACAACGTCGAGCGCATCATCGGCACCTACACCCCCGAGACCCACCTGGCGCTCACCAACACCATGCTCGACGAACTCTTCGAGGGCGAGAACATCAACAGCCACAACCGCTACGCCAACCTGTGGAACCCGCGGCTGAAAGACTCGTCGAGCGCCCTGTGGTGCGGATTCATGCGCTACTGCTACGACGAGGAGAAGGTCACCAACCCCTCTGTCTACTATCAGATTGTGCCCATGCTGCGCACCTCGGAGATGTATCTCATCGTCATGGAGACATCGACTGACCTTGCCGAGATCAACCAGCTCTACCGCGACTACATGATAGCCCACGACGTGGCCAACATGACCGAGTTCAGCAGTCTGGCCGACGTCCGCACATGGATAGTGAACGAGTACCGGCGCGAGTTCTACGGCGAGGGGCAGATGTTCTTCACCTACAAGCGGCTCGGCGAGACCACCATCAAGTGGCTCAAGACACCAGCCGACGAGAACACCTACATCATCCCGCTGCCCGAGACCGAATACGACCCGGGAATCTGACAATGAAGTAAAAACGACAAACGAAAAACCTGAGAACTATGATTTCATATAAGCATATTTTACGACCAGTGTCAGCTCACAAGGGCCACCTGTGCGTCTGGGCGCTGCTAGGCACCCTTGCCCTGCTGCTCGCCTCGTGCGAGAAAGAGCTCGAGCCCTACTCCCACCCCGACGCCTACCTCAACTTCCGTTTCTTCAATGCGGGCGGCGACGAGCTGAAAAACGATGATATTGCCAAAGACCAGGCAGTGGTCGACGTGCCCCTGCTCTACAACTTCAAGACCCATGGCGACATACAGGCCGACACCATCTGGATACAGGCCAAGACCGTGGGCTTCGTCACCGACGCCGACCGCGAGTATGCCCTCGAGCAGATACAGGTCGAGGGTGCGCAGAACGCCACGCCAGGCGTCGACTACGTAGCCTTCGACAGTCCTGAGGCCCGCCGCATACAAGTGGTCAAGGCCGGCGAGAGCCTCTTCCGTGTGCCCGTCGTCATGCTGCGCAGTCCAGGACTGCGGACCAAGAACGCCATCCTCAAGGTGCGCTTCAAACCCAACGAGAACTTCAAGAACGGCTTCACCATGATGCAGACACGCGTCATATCATTCACCGACAAGCTCTCCAAGCCCACCACCTGGGACAGCTGCAACCTCAACCTCATCTTCGGCACCTACGGCGACGTGAAGTTCCAGCTGATGATCGACTGGAGCGAATTATCATGGAGCGATGAGTGGATTCAGGAGATGTACGATACCGACAAAGCCTATTTCGACTATCTGGCTAAGGTCTTCGCCCTGCGCCTGGCAGAGGAGAACGCGAGGCGTCAGGCCGCCGGACAGGATGTCTATCGTGAGGCAGACGGCACAGCCGTCGTTTTCAGTCCGGCCTTGCCAGGAATGTAATGATTGTTAGCAACGAATAATGGTAAAGAAACAATGAAAAAGCATATTTTCCCAATCTTGATGTTGGCAGTCATGCCCTGGGTGTTCAGCAGCTGCTACAGCGACGACAGCTCGCTGGGCGACCCTTCCAGCGTGCAGTCCATAGAAATAACAGACATACCGGCACAATCGGTTATCTCTTACGTTGGCAATATCCTGAGCATCACTCCGGAGATCACCACCGACTATCCCGAGTCCGACCTCCAGTACACTTGGTACCTCTATGTGGCCAACTCGTTCGACGGCGCCGGCTTCCGCGATATGGAGATCGGCCATGAGCGCACCCTCAACTACGAGGTGAACCTAGCCTCGGGCGCCTATGTTATCGTCCTCGAGGTGAAATCACTGACCACCGGCTATGCCCGCTACACCCGCACGTCGCTCAACGTCTCTACCGAGTTCTCCAACGGGTTCTACATCCTCAAGGAAGTCGACGGCGGTCAGACCGAGCTCGACATGGTCTCCGACAACGGTCTCTCCAGCAACCTCATCACCAAGGTCTCAGGAGAGCCCATGCGAGGCACACCCGTCTCACTTGCCGTCATGTACATGCAGCAGTATGTCAACCCCGACACCAAGGAGATGGGCGTCAGCAACATGCTCAACATCTTCACCACCGCCGACTACCGCGCCTACCGCACCGAGGACATGCAGCAGACCTTCGACCATAGCACCATCTGCTATGCCGGCGAGGCCAACGACGATGTCTACTACAACATCTCCAACGGTGCCAACTACGGCTTCCTCATGTCGAAGAAAGGCATCAGCAGCAAGCGCATGCAAGGAGCCAACATCCTCTCCACAGGCAAGTTCTCGCTGCCCGCCATCGACGACGAGGTCACCAAGCACATCCAGATGCTCAGCTGCGGACGCATGGGCATGGCCTACTGGAGCAACCTGAAGCACGGCATCCGCCGCACCGACAACAACTGCTCCTATGCCACCGACGTCACCTCCGACCCCACCGGACAAGAGCAGTGCCTCGCCAGCGGCATCAATCGCATCGGAGGCGTCGAGACCATCTGGTTCCTCTCTGAGGACAAGTCTGCCGGCAAACGCTACCTCTACCGCATCACCGGCATGGGAGCACTCACCGAGAAGAAAGAGCTCAGCGCCTCGCTCCACCTCTCTAAGGCATCTGTCGTGGCGGCATGCGGCGGCAGCGCCTCCTACATCTACTCCGTCGACAATGGCAAGCTCTATGCCTACGGCTGGGCCAACGACACCGAAGTAGAGGTCGCACTGCCAGGCGTCACAGAGTCCATCGACTTCGTCACCAACCAGTGGTTCTGGGTAGCCGGATTCGGAGACACTAGCTACAACTTCGACAATCTCATCGTAGGAGTACACAGCGGCAGCAACTACAAACTCTATTTCTTCGACAGCCTTGTCGGAGGCATCCCTACCAAGGAAGCCTACCACACAGCCTCAGGCACAGGCCGTGTGAAGTGCATCCGCCGCGTCACACCCGTGCAGGTCACCAATATGATCATGACCTCGCCCGGCCAGAGCCGCGCCATGCCCATCTTCCCCACCAGCGAGTAAGCGAGAGCGGAAAGAAGAAACGAAATAGAATTGCCAAAATCATATCGTGAACCCCGAGAGTTTCCCCACTTTCGGGGTTCTTTTCCGAGGGGGGCACACCCCCGCCCCTTCACAACCTTCACTTCTTCCCCCGACATCATTGCGAAGACTGTCCATCCGCCCGCGACGGCACACAAAGACTCCGTGTTTTCATCCACACGAAGACAGCATGCAAACACCAGTCAGACCCGTGAAACGAGTTGAACGAGAGTGCGAAGAAAAAGGAATACGGTAGAACACTCAGTCGGCCAATACAAAGAAGAGGAGCATGGCCTCAGGAGCAAGCATCCTACGGAGATGCTTCAGTCCGCGCTGGCGTTGTTTCTTCACCGTCTCCAGAGCCACACCCAGCTCGGCGGCAATGTCAGCAGAAGTCTTGCCCTCAATAGCCATGAGAAACACCTGGCGCAGACGGGGTGGCAGGGCATCGATGCCTTGCAACAGCTGGCGGAACACTTCCTCGCGGTCGGGCTCCTCGCCGCCGTCGGCCTGCATAAGGCGGAAGTCGCGCTCGAACGCCTCTATACGGCTGCGCTCCACCCGCTCGTGTCGCAGCCAGCTGATGCTCTTGTTGCGAACGGTGTTGTAGAGGTAGGCCCTGAGGGTGGCGGCACTCTGAAAGGTGTTGCGCTGCTGCCACAAACTGACAAAGGCATCCTGCACAAGTTCCTCGGCAGCCTCCTGATGCTCAACCATCTGGGCAGAAAAAGCCACCAATGCCTTATAGTAATGACTATAAAGCATCTTCAGCGAAGCATCATCCCAGCGATGCACCACCTCGATGTCGATCATTTCGTGCCCTTTCATGCGATATAGATACTCAGATATGTTGTCTAGAATGCGACAAAGATAGGAAAAAAAATAATGAATGCAAAATTTTTTACAAGAAAAATAGGCTGTGAGCATTCAACATACGGAGAGGGGAAAAAGTCAGCAGTTTTTCAAGTAATTTCCAATGAGGCATTAATTAGACTCTAATTAGGCATTAATTACCTTGCAATTAGGCATTAATTACGTTGTAATTAGGCATTAATTAGACCTTAATTAGTCGACTAATTACAACCCAATTAGGCATTAATTGGAAACGGATACGCTTGAAGGCACATTCCGGCCAAATAACGATTGGGATAAAACACACTCCTAAAGAAGAAAAACATCCCAGCATAATCTTTCTGATGGTGCACAATGTGCTTCAACATCTTCTCATATTTGGGATTTCTCGCTTCAAAGAGTGTCAGATTACATATTATTAAAAGGGTAATAAATAATGATTTCTTCATCATTATACAATTTAATGACATGGTTCATAAAGGGGGATAAATTCCAAACCATTAATCATTATCTTCTTCTTTTCCTTTTTTTCTTTGGCTTTTTCATCCCCTCCAATGGTTCAGAAAACTTGAAAGTACACTCAATTGACTTAATTTTGAAGGATTTCGTCTTCTCAAGAACACCTTTTACGAAAGGATTGTTATCTGGCATCTCTTTGGGAAACGAGTCACGGGGAATATCCAAGAAAAATCCTTCACGGAGCATAGTGTTCTCTTCGAATACAATTCTAACTGTATAAAAATCATTTTCACCTATCATCTGGAATTGTGTCTCGGAGTATAAAGCGATACCACTTATTTCCCGCCGATTACATCGAAATCCATCGTGTAAGCATATCCACCGGATAGGAAAGCCATCTTCCTGTATCTTTTGGTAGAAAGCACCTGCATCCATGCCAACATACTCTTTCTGATGGCGCACAATGTGCTTCAACATCTTCTCATATTTGGGATTGCGAGCAGAGGCTTCAGAAACAAAGAAACTTATGCTCAGCAAGAAAATCAAACTGAGCATAAGAATATTATTCCTTTTATTCATAACTTTATTTCAGCAACTCAGCCATCTTGTTCAGCAGGTCCTCGCCACGCAGGTTTTTGGCAACAATCTTACCTTGCTGGTCGATGAGCACGTTGGCAGGAATGGCCTTGACATTGTAGAGGGCGGCACCCTCGCAAGCCCATCCCTTGATGTCGCTCATCTGCGGCCACGGCATCTTCAGCTGGTCGATGGCCTTCACCCATGCCGGTTTGTTATTGTCGAGAGAAACGCCGACTACCTCGAAGCCTTTTGCATGATACAGGTCGTAGGCTTTCACTACGGTAGGCATTTCCGCACGGCACGGTCCGCACCATGAGGCCCAGAAGTCAACGAGCGTGTATTTGTTCTTGCCGACATAGTCGGAGATGCTAATCACCTTTCCGTTTGGATCAGGCATGCTGAAGTCGGTATACATTGCGCCAACACCCGTTGCAGCCTCCGCCTTACGTTCCTTCATAAGCGTCTTATATACAAAATACTGATTCTTCTGTTGTCCGAAGAGGTCCAATACTTGCTCCTGTTCCTCCTTGGAGAACTCTTTCAAGACACCCTGCAACAGATAATCGGCAACGGGTGTGCCCACATGTTGCAACATGAAACGCTTGGTGTAGTTCGTACGATCAGCGGAATAGGTACTTACCACCA
>Ga0256407_10008176_pt1 | contig 15457 bp, 11 predicted proteins | sample RumenRJG_04DNA_FD_193489 | JGI IMG/M metagenome (GOLD analysis project Ga0256407, IMG submission 193489) | Bovine rumen microbial communities from Lethbridge, Alberta, Canada - RJG_04 | ecosystem: Host-associated > Mammals > Digestive system > Stomach > Rumen | place: Canada: Alberta...
CGAGTTTTTGAAAAGTTCAGCCATAAAACCTCCTTAGCCTGCGGCAACGCCATGCGCAGCAGGCGTTGCCCGATTGCTGTCGATTGCCGTAGTTTTTGTTTGCTGTCGATTGCTATCGAGGGCTTTCGATTGCCGTCGATCGATTGCAACCACCCGCCACGCGACCGCCGCCCTTCTTTGCTTGAGGATTCGGAAGAATCATTGTCCTGCGGAGCAACAGAGGCGGAAGCCGACGTAGTAACTCCTGGTCGACGGGTTACCGTCGCCGCGATACGCGGAGCGGCAGTAGTAGGCGTTGTGGCCCCAGCTGCCACCTCGTAGCACACGGTTAGAACCCGAGACTGCGCCCAGGGGGTCGGTCTGCGCACCCGTCGCATAGTTCCCGTACCAGTCCAAGCACCACTCCCACACGTTGCCGTGCATGTCGTAGAGTCCCAAGCCATTTGCGCGATACGAACCAACATTGGTATGATCCGAGTATCCTCCTTTCCCATCCGACGAACCGTAGTAGCGACTGTTGTAGCCGTACCGCCCAACTTCCGCCATCGCGGGATCTTGCGACGTGTTTTCCAAATCCTTGCCGTTGTTGAGCGCAGTTGTCGTTCCGGCGCGACAGGCATACTCCCACTGCGCCTCGGTGGGTAGGTCAAGGTTCAAAGCGGTACGCGCGCGAATCTTGCCCAGGAAGGAATCGGCATCTACCTGCCCGTGCGTAGGCCAGTTCGCCCCTACAAGCGATCCACGAATGTCGTTGTAGGACACGCATTCAATGGGCCGTGTATCACCGCGATAACTCGACGGCGTTCCACCGGTGACAAGCTGCCACTGCTTCTGTGTCATCTCGAACACTCCCAAATAGAATGGCTTGGAGATTGTCACTGAGTGCTGTGTTTCGCTCGACGACCGCCCCAGCTCCGTCGAGGGGCTGCCCATTGTGAACGTGCCGGGCAAAATCAAACGCAACCACAGTTCCGTCGTGCGGCAAGTGTCGTCGTCGAGGTTCGGACCGGCCGCCGAGAAGCGCACGGGATAGCTCGCCGCGTTCGCGCCGCCGGAGAGGTCAATCACGATGTACGGCGCGGCGCCGCTGATCGCCGTCATCTTCACGGAGAAGGATGTCGTGTGGAAGTTGGGCATGTCCTTCGCCGCGTTCCACGTCATGCGGTGCGCGCCCGCCTTGACCGCGCCGTTTGCGCCTTCGCCCGTGAGCGTCTTGAGTTGGAGGAGCGCGCCCGTGTCGTTGTCGGTTCCCTCGGGGAACACGTACACGTCCGCGTTCGCATCGTCGCACACAACGGTATAGTCGATATCGACCATCCCGTTCCATGGGTAGCGCTGCACGGCCTTTACGTCCGTCACGCTCACCGCCGCGTCGGCAGCCGCAGCAACCGCCATCGCGACTACCATCACCATCGTTAGCTTCATCCTCATCTTCGCATCCTTTCGGTTTGGTGCTTTAAAGTCCTCGTCGCCATTGACGGCGCGGGAGACTTGCCGTTCCCTACATCGTGCCTTAGACCCGATGCACTGAACGGATGAATAATACTAAAAACCACTATGCGCGGCAAGGCGGTTGCGCGGGCACTTCAATTTGAACAGGCTGGCAACCTGCTCTGCCCGGCGCAATATAACGCGCTGCCAACGCGTTATGGCCATTGCACCGTCAAACCCGAAATCAAGCGCCGGGCCGATGCACTTTTCTCCCGTCTCAGAATGACGACTTCCACGGCCATGAACATTCTTCTCATGTACACGCTGGAACACCGCGGCTTTCCGCATGGCATCACGCTGGGCGAAACCCGCACCGACTCCTCTGCGCCCAACGCGCCGCTTCGCTGTCAATCCACTGCCATGGAGGAATCCCACATTGCTTTCAGCAGCAATCGAATGCTATCGATTGCCGCCAATTGCCGCGGAGACGTGGGCTTCGCCGGCGTAGATGCGCTCGCCGCCGACAAGCAAAGAACCGTCGGACGCGATTCCGCCGCAAACGCCGCGCGCCGGACTGCCGTCAGAATCCGTGCGCAGCACGGAAACCTCCCGCCCCTTCAGGAGATCGAGTTCCGCGATTTCGGGAAGGAGCGACCGGAAGCCCGACCGCGCCCACTGCATCCTTCGCGCTTCAATGCTGCGCAGCAAAGCGGCAAGCACGGCGGAACGGTCGAAAAAACGTTCTCCCTTCCAGAAAGGAGTTTGAGCGATGTGGCGCGCGACGCGATTTCCGGCGGGAACTCCGTCTGGTTCACGTTCACGCCGATTCCGGCGACGATTCTTTCGCCGCGCAGGGAGCAGAGAATTCCGCAGAGTTTCCTGCCGCAGACGAAAATGTCGTTCGGCCATTTGAGGCCGGGGGCGGACTGCGGCGGCAGGAACGGGCGCAGCACGTCGCAGACCGCAAGCCCCGCGGCGATGGGGAATGTGGATATTTCCGCCGGGGAGATCCCCGCGCAATCCACCACAACGCTGAAGTAGAGATTCACGCCGGGCGGAGACTGCCAGGAGTGGTCGAGTCTTCCGCGGCCTGCGGTCTGGCAGTCCGCCGCCACGACGGTTCCGGACGGCTCGTTTTCCGCATCGGCGTTCGTGGAAGCGGTCGTTTCCTTGAAAACGAAACGCCGGACGGGGAATCCGGCATCAAGGAAAGGCATGGGGTCGATCCGCCGCGTCATACGTCGGATGCAAGCGCGCCGATATCGGCCGACTTGCCGAATATGATCATTTTGTCGCCCGGGAGGACCGTTTCGGACGCATCGGGGATTATGACCTTGCGCGGCTGCGCGGGTCCCGCCGGGTCCGGGCGTCTTATGCAAAGCACGGTAACGCCCGTTTCGCGGCGGATGTCCGCTTCGGCGATTGTCTTGCCGTGCCATTTCCCGAGAGCGTCTATTTCCGCGAGCGAGTAGCCTTCGGAAAGTTCGAAGAAATCCGCCGCGCCCTTCGACACGAGCGACTTCGCGAGCCTGCGCGCCATGTCGCGATCCGGGTAGACCACGGCATCCGCGCCGATGCGGCGGAGCACGCGGCCGTGGAGATCTGACGACGCCTTGGCGACGACCCAGGGAACGCCCAGTTCCTTGCAGCCCGCCGTCGCGAGCGTGGAAACTTCCACATTGGAGCCGATTGCGACAACGACAGCGTCGCAGTCGCGGATGCCGGCCTCTTCAAGGACGCGATCCTGGGTCGCATCGCCCTGGACCGCCTCGGAGACGGTTTCGGACAGGTTCTGCACGACTTCGCGGTCGCGATCCACAAGCAAGGTGTCCACACCCGCTTCGGACAACGCGACCGCGAGCGACGAGCCGAACCTGCCGCCGCCTATTATGCCGATTCTTTTCACTTGGAAAAGCGGCTTACTCTTCGGTGAAGTTGACCTTCGCCACGCCGCAATCCGGGCAAGTCCAGTCGTCGGGGAGATCTTCGAAAGCGACTCCGCCGTTCTGTTCGGGATCGTAGACGTATCCGCAGACGCTGCAAACGTATTTCTTCATTGCCGTCTCCTGGGGGAATGCGTTTCAGAGATCTTCGCAGAGGACCTGGAAGTAGGACTTGGGATGGTCGCAGCAGGGGCACTTTTCAGGCGCCTGCGCGCTCTCGCACACGTATCCGCAGTTGCGGCAGATCCAGAGCTTCGCTTCGCCGCGCTTGAACACGCGCTCGTCCTTCACGCTGGCGAGCATGGCGAGATAGCGCTCTTCGTGGCGCTTCTCGATCGAAGCGACGAGTTCGAACTTGCGGGCGATGTCGTTGAAACCCTCCGCGCGGGCGGTTTCCGCGAAACCCTTGTACATTTCAGTCCATTCGCCGTGTTCGCCTTCCGCCGCCGCGACGAGGTTTTCGGCAGTGGTCCCGAGCTCGCCGAGAGCCTTGAACCACATTTTGGCGTGTTCCTTTTCGTTCTCCGCCGTTTCAAGGAAAACGGCCGCGATCTGTTCGTAGCCTTCCTTCTTCGCGACGGACGCGAAATAGGTGTACTTGTTGCGGGCCTGCGATTCGCCTGCGAACGCGAAGGCGAGGTTTTTCGCGGTCTGGGATCCTTTGAGTTCTGCCATCTTCGTTTCTCCTGTCTTTACATCCCCGCGGCGGCGCGCCGCGGGAGTCTGGTGTCAGAGGTCTCCGCCGTCGTCGAGAATGCCGTCGGAGCCGACATAGTCTTCGCCGTCCACCGAAACGTCGCCGCCGAGCGGAATGGCCGCCTCGGGGCCTTCCTCCGGGTTGGCGAGCATCAGCGGCGGTTCGTCTTCGTCGCCTTCCTCCGCCGGGGTGGGGAGGGAGCCGCCGAAGAGCGCGTCCATCTTCGCCTTGGCCTCTTCCTGGAGCTTGCGCATTTCCTCGTCGGAAATAGGCTCGCAGAGAGGAACGAGTTTGAGGTAGCGGTGGAGCGGGAAGCCCGTGCCGCCGGGTATGACATGGCCGAGAATGACATTTTCCTTGAAGCCGCGCAGTTCGTCCACGCGGCCCATCGTGGCCGCTTCGGTGAGGACGCGCGTAGTGTCCTGGAACGACGCGGCGGAGATGAAGGAGTCCGTTTCGAGGGCGGCCTTGGTGATGCCGAGGAGCGCGGGCTGCGCTTCCGCCGGGCGGCGGCCTTCGGCCATCATCATCTCGTTCACGCGGAGGAACGTCTGGCGGGTCACCTGCTCGCCCCACAGGAAGTCCGTGTCGCCGGAGTTGGTGATGCGGACCTTGCGGAGCATCTGGCGCACGATGATTTCGATGTGCTTGTCGTTGATCTCCACGCCCTGCAGACGGTAGACCTGCTGCACTTCGTTGACGAGGTACTTCTGGAGTTCCTGCGGGCCGGAGACTTCGAGGATTTCCTGCGGGATGATGGGACCTTCGGTGAGCTGCTGGCCCTTGTGGACGATGTCGTCCTTGAACACGACGATCTGCTTGCCGAGCGGTATGAGGTGCTCTTCGCGGGTCTGGGTGTTCTCGTCCTCCACGATGAGGAGACGGCGGCCGCGCTGGTTCGGTCCGAAGGAGACCTTGCCTTCGATGCGGGAGATTTCGGCGGCGTCCTTGGGGATGCGCGCCTCGAAGAGTTCCGCGACGCGCGGAAGACCGCCGGTGATGTCGCGGGTCTTCGCGGCTTCGCGCGGGGTCTTTGCGAGCAGCATGCCCGGAGAGGCCTTCTGCCCGTCGCGCACCATGACGGTGGCGCCCGTGGGGATGTCGTAGGTGATTTCCTGCGACGCGCCGGACTTGCCGGAGTTCTCCACGATCACTATGCGCGGGCTGAGGTTGTTGTCGCGCGAATCGAGAATCGTGATGGACGTGGCGCCGGTGCGCGGATCGGTCGTCGTGCGGACGGAGATTTCCTCTTCGAAGTCCACGAACCTGACCTTGCCGCTCGCTTCCGAAAGAACAGGCACGGAGTGCGGATCCCACGTGGCGACCTTCTCGCCGGCCTTGACCTTGTCGCCGTCCTTCACGGTAAGGACCGCGCCCATCTGGAGGGGATAGGAATCGAGGCGCGAAGAGCCGTCGGGCGTCCAGATTTCGAGCGAGCCGTTCTTGTTGAGCACCACGTCGCGGTCTTCGTCGTTGCGCACGGTGCGCGCTGCGACGAGCTTCACGACGCCGGCGTTCTTGAGGACGATCTCCGGGACCTTTGCGGAAGTGGACGCCGTGCCGCCAATGTGGAACGTACGCATCGTGAGCTGCGTGCCGGGTTCGCCGATCGACTGCGCGGCGATGATGCCCACCGCGGTGCCGATCTCCACCTGTTTTCCGGTGGAAAGGTCGCGACCGTAGCACTTGGCGCACATGCCGAATTCGGCGTCGCAGGTGAGGCCGGAGCGTATCCAGACCCTCTCGATGCCGGCCGCCGAGATGCGCTCGCAGGCGGCTTCGTCGATTTCGGAGTTCGCCGGAACTATGATGGCGCCGGACTTGTCGGCGATATCGTAGAGCGCGGTGCGGCCGAGGATGCGCGCGGCGAGCGAAACCTTCACTTCGTCGCCTTCGACGATCGCTTCGACTTCGATGCCGTTGACCGTGTTGCAGTCTTCCTGCGATATGATGACGTCCTGCGAAACGTCCACGAGCTTGCGGGTGAGGTAGCCGGCGTCCGCGGTCTTGAGAGCGGTGTCGGCCAGACCCTTGCGCGCGCCGTGCGTGGAGATGAAGTACTCGAGAACGGAGAGGCCTTCGCGGAAGGACGCCGTGATCGGGCGTTCGATGATGTCGCCCGACGGGTTGGACATCAGGCCGCGCATGCCGGCGAGCTGGCGGATCTGGAGTTTCGAGCCGCGGGCCTTGGAGTCCACCATCATGTAGACCGGGTTCAGCTCAACTGGATTGGGGTTCTCGGGCGAGATGTTGCGGTCGATGGTCTTGGCGAGTTCGTCGCCGACCTTTTCGGTCGCGGCGGACCACACGTCGACCACCTTGTTGTGGCGTTCGCCTTCGGTGATGATGCCCTGCGCGAACTGCGACTGGACCTTTTCGGCCTCCTTGCGCGCCTTCGCGATGATGTCGTCCTTGTCGGCGGGGCGGATCATGTCCTTGAGGCCCATCGACGCGCCGGAGTATGTGACGAAGTTGTAGCCGAGCGCCTTGAGGTCGTCGAGGACTTTCACGGTGCGGTCGTGTCCGGCCACGCGGTGGCAGTCGAGGATGAGCGCGCCGAGCGTGGACTTGTTGACCTTGTCGTTGTAGAAGCCGAGGCCTTCGGGCCAGATGGCGTTGAACACGACGCGGCCGGCGGTCGTGACGATCGTGCGCTTCGACGGGTCGCCGTGCGGGCGGCCGGAAGTGTTGTAGTCGGGGTTGCGGAAGCGGATGCGGCTGTGGTAGCCGATCGCGTTCTCCGCGATGCCGAACTCGACTTCGCCGATGTCGTTGAAGAGCGGCAGGTGCTCGCCGTCCATCGGGGTGCGGCCGGCGATCTTGTTCGCCAGCTTGTCCTGCTGCGACGGAGTGGTGAGGAAGTAGATGCCGAGACAGACGTCCTGCGTAGGCGTCATCACCGACTTGCCGGAGGCGGGGGAGAAGATGGATGTGGACGCCAGCATCATCAGGCGCGATTCAAGCTGCGCCTCGATGGAAAGCGGCACGTGGACAGCCATCTGGTCGCCGTCGAAGTCCGCGTTGAACGGGGTGCAGACCATAGGATGCAGGCGGATCGCCTTGCCTTCCACGAGCACCGGCTCGAACGCCTGGATCGAAAGGCGGTGGAGCGTGGGGGCGCGGTTCAGGAAGACGGTCTTGTCCTTCGTGACCTCTTCGAGGATGTCCCACACGCGCTCCTCCTGGCGCTCGATCATCTTGCGCGCGGTGCGGATCGTGTGGCAGATGCCAAGCTCCTTCAGGCGGCGGATGATGAACGGCTCGAAAAGCCTGAGCGCCATCTCCTTGGGAAGTCCGCACTGGGGGAACTTCAGTTCCGGCCCGACGACGATCACCGAACGGCCCGAGTAGTCGACGCGCTTGCCGAGGAGGTTCTGGCGGAAGCGGCCGGTCTTGCCCTTGAGGATTTCGGCGAGGGACTTGAGCGGGCGGTTGCCCGGCCCGACGACGGCGCGCCCGTGGCGGCCGTTGTCGAACACGGCGTCGACCGCCTCCTGGAGCATGCGCTTCTCGTTGCGCACGATCACGTCGGGCGTCTTGAGATTGAGAAGGCTGCGCAGGCGGTTGTTGCGGTTGATCACGCGCCGGTACAGATCGTTCAGGTCGGATGTCGCGAAGCGGCCGCCTTCGAGCGGGACGAGCGGGCGCAGTTCCGGCGGGATGACGGGCATGCAGTCCAGCACCATCCATTCGGGCTTGGCCTCGCTCGCGCGGAAGCCTTCGACCACTTTCATGCGCTTGGCGATTTTCTTGCGCGTCTGCTTGGAGCGGGTTTCGTCCATCTGGCGCTCGAGATCGCGCATGAGTTCGTCGAGGTCCGTCTTGCGCAGAGCCTTGCGGATCGCCTCGGCGCCCATTTCGGCGCGGAATTCGTCGTGGTATTTCTCGCGCGCCTGCTCGAGTTCTTCGTCGGTGAGGAGCTGGAGGTACTTGAGCGGGGTGGGGCCCGGCTCGATCACGATCCAGTCTTCATAGTAGAGGACGCGCTCGAGCTGGTTCACCGTGAGGTCGAGCACGAGGCCGATGCGCGAAGGCGTGGCCTTGAAGAACCAGATGTGCGAGACGGGGACGGCCAGTTCGATGTGGCCCATGCGCTGGCGGCGGACGGAGGAGAGCGTCACTTCCACGCCGCAGTTGGGGCACACCATGCCTTTGTTCTTGATGCGCTTGTATTTGCCGCAGGCGCATTCCCAGTCGCGCGTGGGTCCGAAGATCTTTTCGCAGAAAAGGCCGTCGGGTTCGGGGCGGTACGTGCGGTAGTTGATCGTTTCCGGATTGAGCACCTGCCCGTGCGACCACGCGCGGATCGTTTCGGGGGAGGCGAGAGCCAGACGCACCGCGTCGTAGTGCGCGGACGCGAGATACTGGCCGCCGAAGACTTCGCTAGAATTGAAGGGATTCATTTATGCGTGTCCTTTCGCCGTGGTTAGAGGGTGATGCCGCCGTCGGCAGTGAGCGGAGCGGGCGCGAGCGGCGAAGCCGCAGGAACGGGCGAGACCGCCGCGAGCTGTTCGCGCGGAGAGCGCGAACGGCGCGTTTCCTGGTCGCCGCCGAGAAGCTGCATGTCGAGGCAGAGCCCGCGCAGTTCGTGGATGAGCACGGAGAACGATTCGGGCATTCCGGCGTCGAGCACGTTGTTGCCCTTCACGATCGACTCGTAGATGCGGGTGCGTCCGGCCACGTCGTCGGACTTGACGGTGAGGAGTTCCTGCAGCGCGTACGCAACGCCGTAGGCTTCGAGCGCCCACACTTCCATTTCGCCCATGCGCTGGCCGCCGCTCTGCGCCTTGCCGCCGAGAGGCTGCTGCGTGACGAGCGAATACGGGCCGATGGCGCGCGCGTGGATCTTGTCCGTGACGAGGTGGTGGAGTTTGAGCATGTAGATGTAGCCCACCACGACGCGCTGCGCGAAAGGCTCGCCGGAGAAGCCGTCGTAGAGCACGGTCTTGCCGTCGGTGTTGATCCAGGCCGCATTGCCTTCCTCCTTCTCCTGCACTGCGCGCGCTTTGGCGAGGAGGCTGTCGATCTCGGATTCCTGCACGCCGTCGAACACCGGTGTCGCCGCGTGGAAGCCGAGCAGCTTGCACGCGAGGCCCAGGTAGGTCTCGAACAGCTGGCCGAGGTTCATGCGCGAAGGCACGCCGAGCGGATTGAGCACGATGTCGACCGGCGTTCCGTCGGGAAGGAACGGCATGTCGCAGCTCGGAAGAATGCGCGAAATGCAACCCTTGTTTCCGTGACGGCCCGCGAGCTTGTCGCCCACGGAGAGGTTCTTCTTGTCGGCGATGTAGACGCGGACCTGCTTGACGATGTTGTCGCCGCCGGGCATGTCCTCGTCTTCGATCGTCTTCTCGGCCGAAATCGCCTCGGCCGCGGCGTCGTTCACAGCCGCGAAGCGTTCGGCGAAGGAGGATATGATCTCGTCGATCTTCTCCTTGACCGGCGACTCCTTGAGCGTGTAGCGCGCGTGGGCCTTGGCCAGGCGCTGCAGCACGGTTTTCGTGATCTTCTTGTTGGCCGGAACGAGGATTTCGCCGGTTTCGGAATCGACGATGTCCAGCGGTATCTTCTCGTTCAGGAAGAGGTCGCTCAGGCGCGCCGTAAGGTCGGCTTCGATCTGGGCGTTCTGCTCTTTCACGCGCTTTTCGCTGTCGCGCTTCGCCTTGGCGTTCGCCTTGAGGGACGCGCCGGCGCTTCCGGCGGTGCGCGCGATGTCCTGCACCGTCGTCACCTTCACGTCCATCACTATGCCGGTCGTGCCGGAGGGGACGGTGAGGGACGTGTCGCGCACGTCGGCCGCCTTCTGGCCGAATATGGCGCGCAGGAGGCGCTCTTCGGGCGTGAGTTCGGTTTCGCCCTTAGGCGTGACCTTGCCGACGAGGATGTCGCCTGGGCGCACTTCGGCGCCGACGCGCACGATGCCGTCAGGACCGAGGTTCTTGAGCGCGTCTTCGCCAACGTTCGGGATGTCGCGCGTGATTTCTTCCGGGCCGAGCTTGGTGTCGCGCGCGCCGCATTCGAACGTTACTATGTGGAGAGAGGTGAGGACATCCTCGCGGACGATGCGCTCGTTCACGAGAATCGCGTCTTCGAAGTTGTATCCGCGCCACGACATGAACGCCACAAGGAGGTTCTTGCCGAGGGCGAGTTCGCCCTGATCGGTCGCTGGGCCGTCCGCGAGGCAGTCGCCGACTTCGACCTTCTGGCCGCGCTTGACGATCGGCTTCTGGTTGAAGCTCGTGCCGGAGTTGCAGCGGCGGAACTTCTGGAGCGTGTAGCGGCGGATCCCCTTCTTGGGATTGTCCTCGTGCGCGGCCTTGCCGGCCGGGAGCTGTCCGTCGGGCGTGACGACTATCTCCGAGGCGGAGACGTACGCCACCACGCCGGGCTGGTCTGCGCGCACGATGACGCGCGAATCCTGCGCCGCGACTCCTTCGAGGCCCGTCCCGACGAAAGGACGCTCGCTGCGGAGAAGCGGAACGCCCTGGCGCATCATGTTCGCGCCCATGAGCGCGCGGTTGGCGTCGTCGTGTTCGAGGAACGGAATCAGACCGGCGGCGATGGAAATCACCTGCATCGGCGCAACGTCCATATACTGGACTTCCTTGACGGGCTTTTCGCAGAACTCCGTCTTGTAGCGGCAGGTCACGCGGTCGGCGGCGATCCGGCGCGAAGCGTCGAGCGGAGTGTTCGCCTGCGCGATCACGAAGTTCTCCTCCACGTCGGCGGAAAGGTATTCGACCTCGTTGGTCACCTTGCCGTCGCGGACGATGCGGTACGGAGTTTCGATGAAGCCGTACTTGTTGATGCGCGCGTATATGCCGAGCGAGGAGATGAGGCCGATGTTCGGGCCTTCGGGCGTTTCGATCGGGCAGATGCGCCCGTAGTGCGAAGGATGGACGTCGCGCACTTCGAAACCTGCGCGTTCGCGGCTGAGGCCGCCGGGGCCGAGCGCGGAGAGGCGCCGCTTGTGCGCAAGCCCGGAAAGCGGGTTCGTCTGGTCCATGAACTGCGACAGCTGCGAGCGGCTGAAGAAGTCGTTGATGACCGCCGAGAAGGTCTTGGAGTTGATGAGGCGCGACGCCGTGAGCGCGCCCGTGTTCGGGTCGTGCACGGTCATGCGCTCGCGGATCAGGCGCTCGGTGCGGGCCAGGCCCACGCGGCACTGGTTTTCGAGAAGTTCGCCCGCAGTGCGGATGCGGCGGTTGCCGAGGTGGTCGATATCGTCCACTCCGGCCTTTCCGGTGAATATGCGCAGAAGGAGGCGGATCGATTCGATCACGTCGATCCCGGATTCGTGCAGCGTGCGCTGTTCTTCGGGGATCTTTCCTTCAAGGCCGAGCTTCTGGTTGATCTTGTGGCGGCCGACCTTGCCGAGATCGTAGTGGTGCGGATCGAAGAATATGCGGTTCAGGAACTGGCGCGCGTTCGTCGCGGTGGCGGGATCGCCGGGGCGGATGCGCTTGTAGATCTCCTTGAGCGCGTCCTCCTCGTTGCGGATGCCGGCCTTCATGTCTTCCTTGAGCGTCTTGATAAGCACGCCTTCGTCGGTGGACACGTTGACGACCTCGACGGAGGAGAGGCCGGCGGCGGCGATCTGCTCGAGCATGCCCGGGGTGACCGGGTCGTAGCGGCGCGCGATGACGACCTTCGAATCGCTGTCGACGAGGTCGTCCTTCATCACGCGGAAGCGCAGATCCTGGTCGGTCCATTTGCGCTTGGCGCCGGAAAGGTCGATCGTCTCGAAACTGTAGAAAAGGCGCAGGATGGCTTCGTCGGTTCCGTAGCCGAGCGCGCGCAGAAGCGTGGTCGCGTAGAATTTGCGGCGGCGGCGGCGCTGGTCCATGAAGCACCAGAGCACGTCGTTCGTGTCGAACGTGATTTCGATCCAGTTGCCGCGGTCGGGGATTATGCGCACGGAAAGAAGCGGCTGGCCGTTGGCGTGCAGTATGCGTTCCGTGGATATGCCGGGCGAGCGGTGCAACTGCGACACGATCACGCGCTCGGCGCCGTTGATCACGAACGCGCCGTCTTCCGTCATCAGCGGGATGTCGCCGAGAAACACGTCTTCGTCGCGCGATTCGCCGCCGTCTTTCAGGCGGAACGTGGCGTGGAGGGGCATCGAATACGTGCGCCCGTCGGCCATGCAGGTGAGGCAGTCGGGGTCGGCGTTGCGGAACTCGTATTTGACGAAATCGAGCGTATAGCGCCCGTCGAAGCTCGCAACTGGGAAAATTTCGTGGAAAATCGCCTGGAGGCCGCGCATTTCGCGCTTCGCGGGGGGAACATCCAGCTGGAGGAAGTCGCGATAGGACTTCGTCTGTATCTCGATCAAGTCCGGCGGCTCGATGGTGTTCTGCAAACGGCCGAAAACCTTGCGTTCTGCTTTCATAACGCTTACCTGCTGTCGTGTGCGGCTAAACGCCGATGTATGGAATCTGTCTGCGGGCGGGCGGCGTCAGGCCGGACCTGCCCCGTGTAGCGGAGGCTCCGGGGAAAACCCGGGCCTGCGAACATCTGCGCTGGCGGATGAAGTGTGGTAAGCGGCCACTTTGTTAACTGTTCCGCAAACGCAAAAAGCGGACGGGCGCGCGCAAAACGGCGCGCGTCCCCGTCCGTCGCCCAAGCGTCTTACTTGAGCGTGACCTTGGCGCCGGCCTTTTCGAGCTGGGCCTTGATCTTTTCGGCTTCGTCCTTGGCGACGCCTTCCTTGACCGGCTTCGGAGCGGCTTCCACGAGGTCCTTCGCATCCTTGAGGCCGAGACCGGTGATGGCGCGCACTTCCTTGATGACGGCGATCTTGTTGCCGCCCGCTTCGGTGAGCTCGACCGTGAATTCGGTCTTCTCTTCGGCCGCGGGAGCGGCGGCGCCGGCTGCGGGGCCCGCTGCGACGGCGACGGGAGCGGCGGCGGTGACGCCCCACTTCTCTTCGAGAGCCTTCACGAGCTTGGAGATGTCGAGAACGGACAGGCCGCTCAGATACTCGATCACTTCTTCCTGGGTCATTTCTTTCTTCCTTTCATTCAACCCGGCGGGACTTGCCCGCCCGGAGACGCCGCCTGTTCTTCACGCCGCGCGGCACCCGCCGCGGGGGAGAATGGCGGCTTTTACGATTTTTACTTCGCGCCGCCCTTCTCCTCGTACGCCTTGAGGGCGTAGAGCAGCTGGAGCAGCGAAGCGTTGAACACGCGCACGAGTTTCGTGGCCGGCGCGTTGAGCGTGGAGAGGAGCATCGCGCGCATCGTGTCCTTCGACGGGAGCTCGGAGAGCGCCTCGACTTCCGAAGGTCCGAGGAGCTGCTTCTCGAAGTCGGCTCCCTTCACGTGCATCTTCTCGTTGTCCTTTGCGAACTTCACGAGAATCTTCGCGACTTCCGAAACGTCGCCGGAGCCGGTCACGATGGCCGTGGGGCCGGAGAACCACTTTTCGGCGCCTTCGGGCCATTCCTGCTTCTTCGCGACGTTCGCGAGGAACGTGTTCTTGATCACCGTCATCTTCGAAGACTGCGCGTCGAGTTCGCGGCGCAGTTTCGTCATGACGTCGACGGTCAGGCCGTCGTAGTTGATCATAAAGCAGTACGCGGAGTTCTCCACGCGGCCGATCACTTCATCGAGGATCGACTTCTTCTCGATGCGGATTTTCTTTTCCTTCATGGCGGAACTCCTCAGATGGCGGTGTCGGACGTAAGAACCACCGGCACGCCAACGCCCATCGTGGACGAAACGGTGAGGGACTTGATGAACACGCCTTTGACCGCGGCCGGCCTTGCCGCCTGGACCGCGGAAACGACGGCGTTGATGTTCTCGACGAGCTTCTGCGCGTCGAACGAGCGCTTGCCCGCCACGACGCTGACGTTGCCCGTCTTGTCCATGCGGAAGTCGACCTTGCCGGCCTTGGACTCGTTGACCGCCGTGGCGGGATCGTCCGTGACCGTGCCGGTCTTGGGGTTCGGCATCAAGCCGCGCGGGCCGAGCACGCGGGCCACCGAACGCACGGACTTCATCGCGTCCGTCGTTGCGATCGCCACGTCGAAATCGGTCCAGCCGCCCTTGACCTTCGCGATGAGGTCGTCGAGACCCACTTCATCGGCGCCGGCGGCCTTGGCCTGGTCCGCGGCCGTGCCGGCCGCGAACACTATCACGCGCACCTTCTTGCCGGAACCGTGGGGAAGCTTGACCGTGCCGCGCACGGGAGTGTCGCCCTTGGCGAGGCTCGCGCCAAGACGCATGTAGACGTCGACGGTTTCGTCGAACTTCGCGCCGGGATGGGCCTTGATGAAATCGACCGCCTCGGCGACGGAGACTGCGGCCTTGGGGGCCGCCTTGAGATTGTTCTGGTGTTTCTTGCCGTGTTTTGCCATGGCACCGCTCCTTTCAGTCCACAACCTCGATGCCCATGTTGCGGGCCGTACCCGCGATCATGCGCATTGCGGCCTCTACGTCGCCCGTATTGAGATCGGCCTTCTTGATTTCGACGATCTTCTTGAGCTGTTCGCGGGTCACTTTGCCGACTTTGTTCTTGTTGGGGACCGCCGAACCCTTCGCCAGGCCGGCTTCCTTCTTGAGAAGCGTCGCGGCGGGCGGGGACTTGAACTCGAGCGAGAAGCTGCGATCCTGGTACACGGTGATGATCACCGGTATCACGAGACCCGCCTGCTTCGCGGTCTTGGCGTTGAACTCCTTGCAGAACGCCATGATGTTCACGCCCTGCGTACCGAGGGCGGGACCGACCGGAGGTGCGGGATTCGCCGCGCCGGCCGGAATCTGGAGCTTGATCACTCCCTTGACCTTCTTGGCCATTTTTTCCTCTTTCCGCGCTTCCTCCCGGTATCCCTGCCGGTGCGGACGGAAACGCTTTTACAGTCTCATTCGGCGGCGGGAGCCTGCGCGTCGCCGGGACGCACCAGTTCCACCTGCCAGTATTCGACGTCGACCTGGACCTTGCGGTTGAAGATCGAAACTTCCACCTTGAGTTTGTCCCGGCCGGGATCCACTACTGCGACGACGCCCGTCAAACCCATGAACGGGCCGTCCTTGATCTTTACGGTATTGTTTACTTCGAAATCGATTTCGACTTTCGGACGCTCGGGCTTCGGAGCCTGGCCGCCGGACGCGCCGCCGAAAATACTGTCCACTTCGTCGGGGCGCAGGGGAAGCGGCCTGTCGCCGCCGAGGAACCCCATCACGCCGGGCGTGGCGCGCACGAACTGCCATGTGCGCTCCACGACGGGCTTCTTTCCGGCGGAATCCGCCGAACGCGCCACCGCGTCGTCATCGTAGAGCGCAAGCTCCACCACGACGTATCCCGGAAACTTCTTGCGCTTCACCGTGCGGGCCTTCTGGCCCTCTTTCTTGATCTGCACGGACTGCATGGGAATCACGCAGCG
>Ga0256407_10008177_pt1 | contig 15455 bp, 11 predicted proteins | sample RumenRJG_04DNA_FD_193489 | JGI IMG/M metagenome (GOLD analysis project Ga0256407, IMG submission 193489) | Bovine rumen microbial communities from Lethbridge, Alberta, Canada - RJG_04 | ecosystem: Host-associated > Mammals > Digestive system > Stomach > Rumen | place: Canada: Alberta...
CTTATCGTCACCACTAATACAAAATTGACCAGATGCCCCATAGATTTTAATCGAAAGTTCTTCATTCACTGGTGCGACAAACTCTTCGACCTTTCCGGCGCAACTGTAGGCGGCGGCGAGGAAAATGAAGGCGGAATCGCTGTGGGCGGTGTAGGAGGTGAGGTTGTTGGCAGCGACTTTGGCGGTGACGCGGTTGTCGGTGAAGCGGTTGCCCCAACCATTGGCGATACCATCCTTGCTGTAGAATGTCGTGGCGGCGGAAGGCTTCACGACAGCATAGTACTTGTCGCCGATAGGGCAGGGACGGTTGGAAGTACCCTCAAAGTTGGCAGCGGCGGTGACGGAGCGGGAGTTGGCGGCGGTGTTGCCGCTCTTGTTGCTGTCCTCCACGAGGTCGTGAGTGACACCGTCGGCATCAGTGTAGGTGGCGGTCTTGTATGCACTGTTGGCCGTGATAGGGTCAGACGTCATCTGTCCCTGGTAGTACTGCATGTAGGCGGCGATGCCCTTCGAGGCGTAGGTCTTGCCACCAGCGGTGGTGGTGATGGCCGAGTTGTTGGAGGCGTTAAGGCCTGTCATGTAGAACGTGCGGGTGAGCGGGATGGTCTTTGTGCCCAGGGTGATCTGAGCCAGACCCATGGAGTGGTCCATGGAAGCGTCGAAAGAGGTGGCGGAGCCGTTGATGACACCTTTGCCTACCTGCAGATCCTGCGCGTTGAAAGTCGATTCCGAGGACTGGTCAGCCGTTGGGTTCCAACTGCTGATTTTGTTGGCGAAGAAGGTGTTGGCGTTCGTCGAAGCAGCGGGAGCCACTGTAGGAGCCGTAGCATTGTAGGGATAGTAGAAGAAGTACTGATATTTGGGAGAAGCCTGCACATGCTTACCCTTGTCGCTCACCGTGTTGTCGGCATAGGTCCATGCCGAGCCGTTGTAGGTCACGGGCACGTTGGCGTGGATGACAGAATTGTTCTGGTCAACCACATACATGCCCAACTGGTCGCCGTTGACGTATGCCGCCTTCACGCCCGAGGCGGATGCCCATTTCATGGGGTACACCGCCTTGACGCTGAGTTTCAAAGTCTTGCTTGTCGAGAGCTGATAGATGATGGATGATCCGGCAGTCCACTGCTGACCGGCGATACTTGCCGTGATCTTCCGGTCGTCGGAGCCGTTGTTGAAGACAATCTCCAGTGTAGCACCGGCGGGACAGGTCTGCGGTACCATCATCAGCGTGTTGCTACCTGTGGTGAGCGCCACGCCGTTGATGCCGTTGACATCCACGTTGGTCGTGATGGAGTAGCTTGTGGCTGTCTTTTGACCGCTCCACGCCAGGGTCGAGCAGTTGTAGTCGCCCTCGCCATAGACACCCTTGATGGTCACCGACTTCACTGTTCCGGGCACCATGTCGTTGCTGGCGGCGAAGGTGATGGCCGTGAGCACATGGTTGAACGTGAGAGGCACCGCCGTAGAAGCCTGCGTGGCCGCGCGCGTCTGGCTCTTTGCCTGAGCCACACGCAGGTCGGGCTGGTGGGTGATGTCCGAGCTGCTTGCCTTGTAGTGCAGGGTGGTGGGGGCTCCCGCGGTGGTGGTGATCATCGCCTTGCCCTGGTCGCCACCATTATACATATAAGCATAGAAGTCGAGCGACCCGGTGGTGGGCCAGGTCTTCGTGTCGTCGGCGATGCGATATTTACCGTTGGCGATGCTGTTGGCGGCGGCGAAGTCAAAGAATGTGCCGGACTGGGCAGAGCTTCCCTTCGCCGTGTTGTAGTACGCGCTGACGAGGAAGGGGTCGCTGACGCTTTCCGACTTAGAGCCACGAGTGAGCACATGATCGTTGGTCGCGTCGGCGATGAGCTGTCCTGTGCGGGTGACGAGCTGATCCTTGGCATTGTGGAAATACACGCCGACCTGCCCCACGGGGTGTATGTAGAGCTGTCGTCCGATCGAGCTCTGTGCCACGAGGGGTCCGCCGTCATTGATGCGGTTCACGGCGCGTGTAGCGGCCGCCTTGGCCGATGCCGAACCTTCGCCCGACTGCCATGCGTTGACAGTCTCAGAAGAGAATGTGATCTTGTTACCGGAGAGAGCGGGGCTGACAAGTTCCTCAGTTTCGGAGCATGAGGCCATCAGCGCCATGGCAGCAAGCGCAATGGTAAATTTTGTGTTCATATTATATATAATTCAACCTTTATACAAAACCTTTAATAATCGCTTTTCTGTTTTTTACAGCAGTCCGCGTCCTTCGCCAAGGACCGGTTTACGGTTGCAAAGATAGTACTTTTTTGAGAAACAGGAAAGATTCCCGTCTTTTTTTTATAAATATTATCATCGTTCAGTCGTGTATCTCACATGCATCTCCTGCGACATTGCCGAAGATTTTTGGCGTAAACATTTGGCGGTTTCAGATAAAACACCTATCTTTGCATCGTGAAATATTAATATTAAAGGGAAATAGCTTAGGTCCAAGCGAATGAATAGCTTGTTTTTGATAAGAAGTGGCGCAAGTATAGGCTGTGATTCCTTGGGATTACGAATGAAAAGCCTTTGCGTACACGTACGTATATATCTTTTTTCTCTCCTACATACAGCATACACTTGTAGGAGAGCCATGATAGCTGTCTCCTTGTTTCTGCTCTCTCTTGGCACAGCACGTGCGCAACGTTTCGCCATCAAGACCAACCTTTTGCTGGATGGTGTCGGCTGTCCCTCCCTTGGTTTTGAATATAAGTTGTCTGACCACACCTCGGCCAGCATCATCGCCACATACAATCCTCTGAAGATCGGCGGGGCGAAGTGGAAGAACTTCACCTATCAGCCGGAGTTTCGCTGGTGGGCTCACCGCACGTTTACGGGTCCCTACGTTGCTGTCAACGTTGCCGGCGGCGGTTTCAACTTCGACAAGCTCCATCTCGGTGGTCTCTACGGCCATCATCGTCAGGGTCATTTCCTTGGCGGTGGCTTAGGCTGCGGCTACAACGTCATACTCTCCAACCGTCTCTCCCTCGACCTGTCGGTGGGTGCCGACGTCGTGCGATGCCACTACGACCGCTACGAGGAAGGCGACCTGCCGTGGTACGACGGCAAGCGCTGGTCCACCACCGTCATCCCGTTGGGCACTGGCATCACGCTCACCCTGCTGCTCTGACGGCAGGCGCGGCGAGCCATGGTACATTATAACAATGAAAAGAAAAAACGTATATATACTATGAATATCAGATCATTTCTTCTCGGCTGTGCACTGCTGTGCGCCAGTGCGCCCTTGGCGGCGCAGGTGGCCTACAAAGGCCAGCTCTACATCAACCAGGAGAAGTTCACCCGTCAGGGCGAGCTGCTTCGCGTACAGCTTCGTGTGAGTTACGACGACAACATCCTCAACAGCGGCGAGACGCTCAACTTCACGCCGGTGCTGAAGAGCGGCACACAGCTGAAGGCGCTCTCCTCGGTGATTGTCAACGGCAGTGAGCGCGAGAAATATGATAAGCGTTCGTCGGCCTTTGCCAAGCGTCTGCGCCGCAACGTGGCCGTGGTCACCAGCGACAAGCGTCATGGCACCCGCTATTTCCTCTACGACACCACCGTGCCCTATGCCGAGTGGATGGGCAAGGCTGCCCTCTATGTCGAGAGCGAGGAGCGTGGCTGGGGCCGCAAGCCCCATGTCTATGAGGACTGCGTGTTCAACAGCATCCACATTGGGCAGACTCCGGGCAACAGCGACGACAGTGCCTCGCACGTGGGCTCATCAGAGAACGGCACCGCCGCCCGCCAGAGCTGGGTGCAGTTTCTCAATCCCACCGAGCCCGACGTGCATGAGGTGACCGTGACGGGCACCATCGCCCTCGACGACAACCGTCATCTCTGCGAGATGAGCTCCCAGAAGTTCAACACCGCCGTCTACGACGACATCAACAGCCGGCTGTCCGCCGAGCTGCGTGTGCCGGGCACCACAGTGGATCAGTTGCACATCGTAGGCTACGGAGCCCCCATCGGCAACTACCGCACCAATGAGGAGCGGAGCGCCAGCCGTGCCCTCTCTCTGAAAAACTTCCTTATGACCAACAAGGTGCTTGGCGTCGACGGTCTGTCCGTGACATGGGTTGCCGAGGACTGGGACAGCATCGCCACGCTGTCCGGCCGCAGCGACATGAAGCTGAAGAGAGCCGTCCTCGACATCATCTCCACCGTGCCCGTCGTCAACGGCCGTGAGGACGAGATCGAGCATCTCGGCGGCGGAGCGCCCTACGCCTTCATGAAGCAGTATATCTTCCCCAAGGTGCGCCGTCTGTCCTACACGGCACAGCTGTTGCGCCGTGGTGTGACCACCGACGGCACCGTCAACGGCGACAGCCATGCCGTGTCGCTCACCGGACTTGTTGCCACGGCACAGAACTTCACCGTGGGCAGCCGTGAGTACAACGACATCGTGGATCTCACCGCCCGTCTCTTTCCCGACAATGCCGAGGCCAACATCAACGCTGCCGGCGTGGCACTCATGCGCGGCAATGTCGGTCAGGCCGAGCAGTATCTGCGCAACTGGCTGACCGATCCCCGTGCCTACAACAACATCGGTGTGATGTATATGCTCCAGGGCAACTGGGCCAAGGCCGAGGTGTATTTGGAGATGGCGCAGTCCCGTGGCGTGAAGGAAGCCACCGAGGCTCTCAACTATCTGAGAAACGTGAAGTAGTTCACCGCTCTCTCTGTTCCCTCTGTCCCTCCTCACGTGAGGTAGGGCAGGGGTGACTTCTATGCACAAACATAAGATTGAGGAGACAACACTCCCTCATATGCGATTATAATTAGAGCCCCCTAAGGGTATTGAATATAGGCACCGCGAACATATATATATAATAAGGTGTCACCAAGATTTGCGAAATAAAAGTATTGAATAAACATATATTTTTGCGATTATGAAAAAAGTGACTTACTTTGGCCTGCTGTTAGCAGTTGCTCTCACTGGCCTCTCTTCTTGTTCCAGCTCCGATGATGTCACATCGGATCCCACAAACACGAAATCCGGCGAAAGCCGCCTTACTCTCACCATCAGCACTCCGGTCGCTAAGACTTCCTCCGCTAAGGGCAACAGCTTTGCCATGGGCTCACGCGCTACCGACATCACTACTGTTCCTGTTACAGAGGAGCGGAAAATCAACCGCATCACTGTGGGTATCTTCAGCCCTGACGGCAAAGCCGTGCGCACCATTCAGGAGCTGTCTCCTGTAAATGGTAATGCAGGTCCTGGGACGTATACGCAGTCCGGTGTCTCTGCGACTGCACATATCGTGACCAACTCACTTGAGGATGGTGATTCAATCTTGGTGGCTTGCAATGCGCCAGCCGGTACATTCAAGGGTGTACAGAATGCCACTGATTTCAATGCTAAGACAGAGGACATTGACAGCAGCTTGGCTAAACCGTTTGATGGTCAGGTCGGTGCATCACTTGTTTACAACAACATACCGATGTTTGGTAGTAGTAAATTGTCAAGCAGTGGCGACAATTTCTCTGCCAGCGTCGATGTTTACCACCAGACAGCAAAGGTTACGCTCGCTGGCCTTTCCGTTGACTTTAAGGATAATGGCGCTTACCGTGATGCTTCTTTCACTCCAAAGCGCATATACCTTCTCAACGTTCCTGACGCTCTTAACTTCAGCGATAGTGCGTATGCAAATCCTACGAAAGAGTTTTATGTCGGCCTCGATCCAAAAAATGAGAAGACTGGTAAGGTGAAGGAATACTTGACAAGCTCCGAAATTAAAAACGATTCTAAAGAAGACATCACTTTGAGCGGTTATACAGGCAAAGAAGGCGCAACTACATCGCTTAACAAAGTATATACCTTCTACACCATGCCGAACAATGATTCTACAAAGACCAATCGTACCAAACTTATCATCTACGGCACATTCAAGGCAAATCAAGGCGATAGTGGATCGGACGTATACTACCCGGTACCACTCAACATCAGCTACGATTCCGACGGTGTAGAACTGGAGAAAGTTCCTGATGGTACTAAGCATCGTGGTACTGTTAATCCTAACAAGAACTACAAATGTAATGTAGTGATTCGCTCAAAAGGTGCCAGCAGTCCTGATGAAGACATCACACCAAAGCAGGCTGCTATCACCGTTACTGTGAAGGATTTCGAAGACGCTGATCAGGACACATACTTCAACTAATTCTTCTCTTACGGGAATAGACAATGAGAATGCAGTTGATCAAGACCGTATTCCTCCTCTTGGCAAGCCTTGGCATGTTGGGAGCGTGCAGCATCTACGATCAGTATCCTGATCGTATGCAACGCTCCTTGCACGTTGAGCTTCGCGACAGTGTTGGGGACGTCATGTCCTCCGACTCTGCGAGCGACGTTGTCTATCTCTACTATTTCGTCAACGGCATCTATCAGGGCAGGGTGGCACGTGATGCCGATGGCCACTTCCGGCTGGTCTACAGCGAGGGAGACTCCATCACCTACGTTGCCGTGGCTGGCAAGGACACGACGCAATACGACCTCAATGTCCCCCAGCCCGGTGAGCGCATCAGCAATGTGTGGCTGCAGCTCCATGCCCATGGCTCAGCGGTCTCGCCGCAGCCTGCACCGATCTACTACGGTCAGGTGACAGCCTCCGGGCTCAGCAGCGACGATTCTGAGGGGCAGACCCTGGAGCTCCACGACATTCGCAGCCATGTGCGAGTCTGGGTGCGTGGCCTCCGCCGTCGCTTCGGCGACGGCAAGTACCGTATCGTCATCGAGGGACTGCACGGCGGATTGGCCTACGACGGCACGACGGGAGGAGAATATGTAAATTATGAGATGCGGGGAGGCTTCGACGCCAAGGGCGACTGGAAGACCGACCCCGTCACGGTGCTGCCTTCGACGGGCTCTTCCGTGAATCTGAAGATTTATAAGGAAGACGGCACACTGCTCTTCGACCGCACTGAAGACGAAGAGGGCAAGCCCCTCGCCATCCCGAGCGGTGAAGACGTGGTGCTCATCGTCAACGCGAGCTACCAGGCTGATCTCACCATCCGCGTGGTACCTTACGAAGACGTGATGAACGAGAATGTCTTCCAATAACAAGACACAAACAATGACAGTCAACAAACGACATATCCTACATGCTGCATGGTTGCGACTCACGCTGTGCGTCGCTGCCCTGGCGGTGCTCTGTGTCTTGGTATCCTGTAGCGACGACAGCGATGATGACGGCAGCCGCACCGTGGTGCTGAGGTTCAGCACGGCGCAAACCACCGGTGTGACCCGTGCTGGCACGGCCACTGCCTCTACAGCTAAGGATGACGCGGTGAAAGACCTCACCGTGCTGATCTTCGACAGCAATGGCAATGTCATCGGCAGCAAGTATGAGAGTTACTCCATCGAGTCGTCGACATCCATTTTGGTATCCATCAAGACGCGTGTGGCCAAAGGCTGTACGGTGTATGCCTTCGCCAATGTGGGAACGTTTGTGGATCCGAGCTATTTCTATGGACTGGCGACCAAGGCTGCTGTGGACAGCAAGGTGTATACGCTGAAAGACAACAATAAGTTGAACACCAGCAATTGCAATTGCCTGCTGATGAAGGGCGAGCTAACTGACTTCGACACCAGCACGTCCGCCAAGCCGACGGTTTGGTTGGAGCGGTTGGCAAGCAAGTTCGACATCACTATCACGGCAAAGAACGATGCCACCAACGGAACATGGCCGGTCACCATCGAGAAGTATCAGTTCTTCAATGTGCCGTCAACGACATCGCTGGCCAAGGCTTCGTCGACAGTGCCTTCAAGCTATCACAGCGATGCCAGTGCGACTGTGGTCAACAAGACGAGTTCCTCATCGGATGCCACGGTATCGATTCCTACTTATTATATGTTCGGAAATCCGGTAGGCAAGAATCCGGCAGCCACCAAATGGACACTGCGCAATGCCTCGCACCTGCCGTCAGGCCGTACGTGCACGTATATACGTATTTGGGCACACACGGCAGTATGGAAGAGCTACTTCGATGTGTATCTTGGTGGCAAGACGCTGACAGCCGACGGCACGACGACCTCGTCGCCAGCTTATGACTACACCGACTACACCATTTATCCCAACTACCACTACACGGTGAACATCACCATAAAGGGTAGCGGTCACGCAGAGAACGGGGCGCGAGTCACTTATCAGGCCATCCCGTATTTCTCGGTGGCATCGATTAATGCGTGGGGCACGGCTCAGACAACGTCTATAGACATGTAGCATTTGCTCAGAGCACAAACAAAATATGAAGGGCCCGTGGACAGAAGATCCACGGACCCTTTTATATTTTTGTAGGGCTCACACAGAGACTCTATATATAATAAGGTGTCTTATTCATGAATGTTATGTTTCGCATCAGCCTGTATTTTCTTTTGCTTTGCCTCTTCGATCTTTTCTCTCATGGCTTGCATGTGGTCGAAGGCACGCTTGCGGGTGGCCGCAATCTGGTAGCGATAGACCATGCACGTGGTGAGGAAATAGACAAAAGCCTGGATCCACAGCGCGTGATACTCCACGCTGATGTCCTGCAGCGTGGCACCCATCGAAGAAATACGCAGGAATCCTCTCACGCCAAAGGTTGAGGGGATGAGGCACGCCACACCCTGCCAAAAGCCGGGGATGTTGGACTGTGGCCAGCTCACACCGGTCATAAACAGGAACGGCACTGAGGTGAAGACCACGAGTAACATCACATTCTCGCGGTAGCGCACCATACACGACAGCGTCATCCCGAAGAAGATGCACGACAGCAAGTAGGGCGCCATCAGACCGAGTATTGTCCAAGGGGTCACCAACGAGATGTAGTGAAACATGCGTGGCACGACCAGACTGATGTAAGCCGCCATGACCATATACACCATGAAGTAGCACCACGACTTACCGAGCACGATACGGAAGATGCCATTGTAGTGCTTCGAGATAGGCACAAGGTCCTGATAGCGGTTGTTCTCACGGGCTGTACCGGCAGCGAGTCCGATGCCCAGAAGCAGTGTCTGCTGCAGAATGAGCATCAGCACGCCCGGAATGATCGCGTTGCCGTAGCCGTCAGTGACATTGAAGATCGGCACCTCATCAAAATCCAATGGCTTGGTGGTGATCTCGTCGTCGCGGTTGGTGAAGCCGTTGCTCTGCCTGAGCTGTATGCGGCTGTTCATCTCTCCGGCCACAGCCATGGCGGTCTGATAGATCGCCTTGTAGTGGAGCATCAGACTCATATCACAGTATAGACCTACCGTGGCCTGCTCGCCGCGCCCCAGTCGGCGTTCGAAATCCTCTGGGAAATAGAGTGCGCCATGCACTTGTTGCTTGCCGATGAGCTCTTTGGCATCGTCGAGCGAGTTGCACATATAGGCCACCTTCACATCCGAGCCAGCGTCGTAGTGACGGATAAACTCGCGTGAGGCTGCGGAGTGCGAGAGGTCCACGACAGCTACCGGCACGTCTCTGACCACCTCGTTGTTGTAGATCCAAGAATAGAGCAGGGGATAGAACAGCGGGACGAGGACGCAAAAGATCAGCACACCCTCGTCGGTGACGAGACCGCGCATCTCCTTCACGCAGATATAGCAGGTGTCAAGGAGTCCTTGCTTGACTTGACTGAAAAAGCTCTCGTTTTGCATAGCTTAGGGAATATATACGTATACCAGCATTGCCCTCTTGATATTTCTTAACGTGAAGATGGGCAGCACTGCTATCATCAGCAGAAACATGATGTTGAACCAGGCGTAGGACAGCGGGTAGCCGTTGAACTCGCACATCTGGTACAGCATGAAGTAATGGCGCAGGGGAAACAACTGCGCAAGGGACTGGATCTCGGGATCCATGGCCGACAGCGGATAGGTGGCACCGGCCACGGAGAAACTCAGCACCGACCACAGCGCACTGATCGAAATGGACATACGCAGGGAGGGCATCAGTCCGAAGGCAAAAATGCCGAATCCCTGACAGGCCAGAACACTGAGGAGGCCCATCAACAGCAAGGGTACGACTCCGCCCGGATGGGGAAAGTCCAGCATGTGGAAGATATAGAACTCGAAGCCATACATCATCGTGAGGAAGAGCAGCGTCATCGGCAGCATCTTGCCCGCAATGGCAACGTAGATATTATTGCCCGCCATCTTCATCAGCTGACGTGAGCGCTTGAACTTCAACTCTGTGCCGATGGCGTAAGGAGTGAGCAGGAAGATGAAGACCATGAGCACGCCCGGTGCCATGCTGGTGGTCAGATAGATGTTGTAGCTCACCCATGGATTCTCGATCAGATGGGCGTCTACGGCGATGGGTTGCAGGAAGGTGCGCACCTCGTCATTGGTCTTTCCTATTGCCTGTAGCTTGGTCTTGCCGACAGCCGCCGATCCTAACGTGCAGATCGTCTTCAAGTCTTTGAAGAGCATATTGCCAGCCACGAGCGTCACATTGCTGTAATAGAACGATATCTTGGGCTGAGTGCTTGTCATCAGTCCGCTTGTTGTGCCCTTCGGAATATAGAGAAAGGCGAAAATCTCGTTGCGCTGAATCGCCTCGCGAGCCTCGTTGACGTTGGGATAATAGCCGGCGACCTTCGACGACTGGAAAGCGTCGAGCTGCCGTATCATTGCGCGTGTGGTAGTGGTGTTGTCCTGATCTACAATGCCAATCGGCATCTCGGTCGGCTGCCCCCCTGCCATCAGCGAGGTGAAAAAGATGATGACGACAATAGGAAAGACCACCGTACAGAATCCGTAGATCGGATTCTGGCGCATGATCCCCAGTTCCCGCAACGAGATGTGATAGATGCGGGAGAGGACCTCGTGGAGCGTCATGCTCTTGGGGCGATAGGTGTAGAGGCTATTCTCTTTCAATCTTTTGTGCTATTTCTTAGTGTTCTTGATGATCAGCGACATGCCGGGGCGCAGTCCGTCGAACTTGTTGACGAAGTGAGCCTTCACCTCGAAGGTCTTCAAGTCGTATTGTCCGTTGCTCTTTGTGGCTTTCCATACGGCGTAAGAGCCCTCGTCCTTGATGTCGTAGACTTTCATTTTCACGTTTTTGTTGAAAGCAGGAGAGAAGGCGGTGAACTCATCGCCGACCTTCAGACCTTTCAGTTGGTCTTCACGCACGTTGAAGGTTCCCCACATGTCCGACATGATGTTGATGTTCATGATCGGAGAGCCCATGCCCACCAGTTCGCCTACCTTGGGATAGACGTCGCTGACCTCGCCCTCCACGGGAGAGATCTGCACGGTCTCTCTCAGGATTGACTTCACGACATCAACGGCACTTTTGGCTGCCTGAGTGTTTTTGGCGGCAGCGATCTTCTCTTGCTTGCGTGCACCGCTCTTGGCCAACTGATACTGGCTTTGCGTCACTTTCACTTGTGCTTCAGCAGCTTTGAAGGCTGCCAGAGCCTCGTCGCGCTTCTGTGCGCTCATCACGCCCTCGTTGTAGAGGTTCTGCATACGTGTGTAAGTCTTCCGTGCGATGTCCTCAGCGGCCATGGCCTGCTGCATCAAGTCGTAGGCACTCTGTATCTGTTCTTTGCGCGCACCCTCATCGGTCAGATTGCTGATAGCCTGAGTGGCACCCTCAGTGGCTTCCGCTACTTTCTGCTGTGCGTTGGCCTCAGGAATCTGCAGGATGGCAAGCGTGTCGCCTACATGCACGTAGTCGCCTTCCTTGACGCGTATCTCCTCGATGCGCGCCGGCAACTTACAGCTGACACGATAGTCGCCGACTTCCACCTCGCCCTGAATAATCTCGTCGGTCTTGCCGAAAGCGAAGAAACCAATGACACCTACGATCGCCACTGCTGCTGAGAATCCAAGCACGGCAAGCAGTATATTGTTATGTTGTGTTTTTGCTGACATCTCTTTTATGTTTTTTCTTCTTTGGTTCGTTGATGGTTTATTCGAGGATACCCAATGCCTTCTCCAGGTTCACCTCGCTGACGCGCAAGTCTACCTCTGCGTCGATCTTGTCGCTGTGGGCTTTCTGCCATGCCGTCTGCGCAGCCATGACATCGGTGGAGGGAATGACGCCCTCACGGAATCCTACCTGTGCACAGCGCAAGTTCTCCTCTGCGCTCTTGACATTGTTGTTGGCCATGGTCAGACGCTTGCGGGCTTCTTTCACCTTGAAGCGGCTTTGAGTCACCTGCAGGTTGATCTTCTCCTGCACGTCGCTCAGTTCCATGCGTGCCATGCTCGTGGCAGCACGGGAGGCCCGGACCTTGTAGCGGCCCTCAAACCAGTTCCAAACCGGCACCTGCACGGTCACGCCTACGTTCCACACGCCGGAGAAACGCTTTTGGAAACCATTGTAGACATTGGGATTGGTGATCATATATCCGCCTGTCAGTGCTACGTGAGGCAGGTATTCGGCCTGGATGACCTTGGTGCCCTGCTCGCTCATGTCCACTGCGTTTTGCAGCAGACGCACCTCAGGGCGACTTGAGAAGGTGGAGTCGGGCTGATAGTCGGTAAACTTCACGTTGCTCTTCTCCAGTCCGTTGCCTTCTTCGTCGGCCAGCGTGATCTGGTCGGTCATCGGGATGCCGCAAAGCTGACAGAGCAGCATCTTGGCCAGCGTCACACCATCGTCGACACGGGTGATGTCCATCTCGGCCTCGTTGACCTTCACGTCCACTTTCAGTCCGTCGGCCTTGGTGGCCACTCCTTGACGGATCATCTTCTTGACATCGTCGTCGAGCTTCTTCACCAGGTCGCGATAGCTGTAAGCCAGTTTTTGCTTATGCTTGAGGGAGACGACTGTCCAGTAGGCCTTGTCGATAGCATAGATTGTGCCCTGTGTCTTCAGGCTTTCATCGTTGTCGGCCATCTCCTCTGTGATGTCGGCAATGGCGTTGGCTGCCTTGATGGCACCACCCATGAAGATCAGCTGGCGCAGGATAACGGCACCGCCGAAAACGTTTTTCGTGTCGGTGCGGAAGGCATCGACAATTTGCTGGCCCAACGTGTTGCCGATGCCGGCAGCGTACTGTCCGATGGGAGCACCGGCTTGTTGCATCATCGCACCGATCTGTTGAGCCTGCTCCATACTGATGGCTCCTTGCTTCACCAGCTCGGTCATCTTCTCCGTAATACCCTTTTGCAAGTCTCCTCCGACCTGGTTGCCGAGGTTGGTGCCCATGTTGTTGAGCAGGTTCTTCTGTTTGTTGCTCAGCAGGTTGATGTCGCGGCTGGTGAATTCATAGCCGGCCAGAACATCCACCTTTGGCAGGTATTTCGTGCGTGCTGCCTTGCGGGTGTTCATTGCCACCTCTTTGCCCAGACGTGCGACATTGATCTGTTTGTTGTTGCGCAGGGCCAGCGCCCGGCAACTGTCCAGTGTCAGCACGGTCTGTCCGTGGGCGGCCAGTACGCATCCTGAAAGTAAAATGGCGAAAGTGAACTTTCTCATATCTGTTTACTGACGTTTATCCGTGTCTTTGTTCGGACCGTGAAGTCCTTATTCCAGCGTGAAGCTGCGCGAGCCAATCATGTTGCCGTCGGCAAAGATGCTCACGCGGTAGGTGCCGCCTTCCAGCGCCTGTCCGATGTTGTAGAAGAGGGTGACGGGTGTCTCGTTGCCGTTGTATTCCACCGAGCGCTTCATGGTGCAGGGAAGGGTACGGTTTTCGTAGTTAAACGAGCCGCCGCCCGAAAGCAGAGTTCCTGTCGGTGTGTTGATGCAGACATAGACGGTCTTCATGCCGCTGGCCGCTGTGACGTTCTTGGCGATAGAGAAGGAGACCTGCAGAGCCTTGGCTTTCTTGATCTTCTTCGTTGCCTTGCCACGTTTGCTCATGGCCGTGAGGTTGATGCCTGTAGCGTCCAACTGTGCGGCGATGGCTACTTTCTCGGCCAGTCCGGCTTTCTCGCTGTTGAGTCCGGCGATCTGCTGGGTGGCCTGATCGTATTGTCCTCTTATTCGTGTGTTTTCCGCTGTGAGATGCTCATTGGCGCGGTTGAGCGAGTCGATCTGAATGACATAGCTGCGCAACACGGCTCTCACCGTAGCCAGCTCGCGCTTGAGTCGTGCGATCTCGCGGGCATCCGTACTCTTGGTGTTGCGCAGTTCCTGCAAGAGCTTTTGGGTGCGCTCCTGCTCTTGGGTCAGCTGGGCGATGATGGAGTCGTTGTTGATCTGGGTCTTCATCTCACCGTACTGGTTGGCGAATTGCTGATATTCATTCTCCATCTCCTTCTTGTCCAGGTCGGCAAGCTGCACCATCTCCTTGTTCTCCTCCTTCTGTTTGTTCAGATTGGTATAGAGCCAGGCGATGCCTCCCAACAGCAATAATACGACTATGACGAGCGGAATGATAATCTTTTTCATGTTCTTTGTTGTCCTTTTAAATAATGAGTTGTAAAGAGGTGGATGATGAAATCTTCTCCACGTCTTATGGATAATGTATTCTCCTGCAAATTTAGGCTATTTATCTTAAACGGCAAAGTCTTTTCAGCCGGTTATGCCTTTTAAATCTTAAATTTTAGTATTTTTGGGGAAAAAACGACCAAAAATAAACAGGGATTGTGTAATTTTACCCCGTGTAATCAGATTTCTAATAAGTGACTATGAGAAAAGTAGCATTGTTATTCACGCTCGTACTCTTCGCCGTGTCTGCGGCATGGGCACAAGGAGAGACAAAGACCGACACTTTACGCCACCAGGTGATGTTGCAGACAACAAAGGGCAATATCGTTGTGGAACTGTACAACGAGACGCCACGCCATCGCGACAATTTCCTCAAGGTGGTGCGTTCGGGCTATTACGATGGCATTCTCTTCCACCGGGTCATCGCCGACTTCATGATTCAGGCGGGCGACTCTACCTCGCGTCACGCCAAACCGGGTGCACAGTTGGGCGATTATGACCTTGGCTATACCGTGCCCGCTGAGTTCCGCTATCCTCAGTATTTCCATAAGCGTGGCGCTTTGGCTGCCGCAAGGGAGCCCGACAGCGTCAACCCGCAGCGGGCTTCCGGCGGAGCGCATTTCTATATCGTTTGGGGTAGAACCTATTCCGACAAGTCGCTTGACCGCATCCAGCACAAGACTGACTCGCTGACGCATGGCACCGTGAAGTTCATGCCGGAGATTCGCGAGTATTACAAGACCGTCGGCGGCACGCCACATCTCGATGGTATGTACACCGTCTTCGGACAAGTGATCCAAGGACTGGATGTGGTGGATGCCATCGATCATGTGGCCACCGACGAGAACGACCGGCCGCTGGAGGACGTGAGAATCATCAAAGCGTCGGTGATTAAGTGAGCTAAGCTATGATTACTTATGAAAAGTTGTTATTATTTGTTGCGTTTGTCCTTACGCTTCAGCGAAATTCATTATATTTGCAGTAATCATACGCTAATAGGCTCAATAATGACATGAAACAGCTTCGTCAAGGTTTCTTTGTGCAGATGATCGTCGTCTTGCTTTGGTTCTTCGCCCTGCC
>Ga0256407_10008178_pt1 | contig 15455 bp, 10 predicted proteins | sample RumenRJG_04DNA_FD_193489 | JGI IMG/M metagenome (GOLD analysis project Ga0256407, IMG submission 193489) | Bovine rumen microbial communities from Lethbridge, Alberta, Canada - RJG_04 | ecosystem: Host-associated > Mammals > Digestive system > Stomach > Rumen | place: Canada: Alberta...
AGTAATGAAGTCCGTGACCACAATTCGGGCATCTTACAAATTCGCCCTCGTCATCATATACGCCGGGGCTGTTTACAATTTCCGAAAATAATATCGTCTCCTCGTCAGGTTCTTCCACTTCTTCATCTGTTTCTATGATTTCATACTCCGGCTCATCATCCGGATCATATGGATAATCACCCGGATTGCTCATCTCGAGTATTTCTCCTCCGGTATGATGACAAGAAACCAGATACAGCGCATGCTCTTCAGCTTCCTCATATGTGCTAAAAACCTCGTCCTGCTCATAGCCTTCAAAAACAATCTTGTAATTTGCCATAATAACCTCCGTATTTCTTAGGTTTATATTTGGTGCTATATGCCCTGACATCATCATCGTCTGTCAGCCAGCCGTAGCGTTTCAAAAACTCTAACTTACGGCCATCAGTAGCATAGTGCTCTTCTTCGCGTTTACCGGGAATCTTTTATTCTCCTTACCATTAAAGAACCGTGTGGATTCACCCTGACGGTACGAAACCGGTATGCCATCTTTGATGTACTTACCACAGAAAACGCTCTATTACTCACGGTATTCACGCTCGTCGCCAACCATGCCATCAACATCGCCGCTGGCGAGCTTAGCCAGTAATGCCTTTTCCTCATCAGTTCTTTTCATGCCACCAGCCCTCCTTTCGTATAAGCGTCCACTAATGTTTGTCCTGGGAGTAATGTTATTCCAAGCATCTCTGCTTCCGCTATCTTTTCTGCGGACGCTTTCCATCCCGGATGCAGATTACGGATATGCTCACTTACATCAAAAGGATACTGTATTGTTCGTCCTGTTTCTTTCCCCTCTATTACCGGGAGTATCTCAACCTCGATTACAGGGCTGGTTGGTGAGGCCGGAACCACATCAGCTTCTTTTTTAACAGGAAGAGAGGGGTTCGAAAACGACCTTCTCAAAGTTGCACACAGTTCCAGTAGCGCATCATTGTTTTTAATTCCAAGGATGATCGCTATTCCCGCACCGATACCAATTCCAGCGATTAACAATTCCTTCTTGTGTGCCTTAACCCAATAGACAAAGCCTTTCTCTTCTTCTTTCATACCAGAGTACCTCCTTCGGATGATATTAAGTATCATGGTGATAGTATAACCACTTCAAAATCATCTGGAGTTCGCGATATGAGAACATCAACCTTGTTTAAGCTATTATGTCCACAGAAGGACAATGTGTTCAGTCCGATAGACATGTCTCACAGAACTTAAAAGCGAGGTCATTCCCAAGGGACATAAATGAAAGCATCATCTGTATCCCTACAGCCGAATTCATCTCGCTAGATAAATCTGTATCGACCATTCCGACAACGTACCGTAATGCGAGATAATAATCAGCCAAATCTGACCATTCCTGTTCATTTTTTAACGCTCTCAAAGAGGCTGTAATCACCTCTTCAAAATCTGCAATAAAACTTGTTCTCTTTTCTCTGATTTCCTTACTCTCCGAATCTCGGAGCTTCATATAATCTTTAAACGTTAATTTCTTGGATAGCATCTTGTTTTGAAGTGATAAAATCTGCTCCGCATCGTATAATTGCGTCCACCAGATAAAAATACTCCACATTAAATTAGCCACAGATTCTGGGGTTTCTGACTCATCAACTGCATTAAGGAATAATTCAAATATTTTCAGTATAATACTACCAGGCATTATCTCATCTTTGGAAAAACCATCTATTAACCTTTGCCCAGACTCATATCCTTTTCGGAAATTATCATTTTTCATTGCCTTGTCAGAGCAATAAAGCGGCATAATCGTATTTATCAACTGAATGATCTCCGACAACGAATTTAGATTGAGAGACAAATCTTCCAGATCGGTCAGATCTGTCTTTGTCAACTCATCGACTGTTTTGTTATAATGCTTTCCTATAGTTTGTAGTATTTGAAGATTCGGTATTCTGCTTCCGTTCTCATACCCTTTAATAGTAGACTTCGCACAATGAATAACCGCACCTAATTCTTCCAATGTTTCTGCATGTATTTTACGAAGATGCTGTATATTTCTGCCTAACTGATTATCATTCATTCGAATTACCTGCCATTCTCTTTTGCAACACTCTCGCTAACACTTCCTTAAAATGTTTTCCTATCTTTTCCGGATCTTATCCGTTTCCTCGAAGAATGAAGAAGTCAAATCTCGATTCATTCAATTATACCTTCATTCCCGTACTTCGTCAGCCTTCAATACCACTCTTGCTTACATCCCGCAAGTATCCGGAACCGTAAATCCCGCCACGATCGGATAAAACATGTCCCTTAGCCACGCATCATATTCGCTTTCCGGCTCCTACTCCCGTAGATGTGTGAGCCTGCGCTCATACTTATTCTTATCTCATGCTAATTCCTCTTGCCATACCAGTGCGCATAATTCCCGACTTTTGCCCCGTGGTATCAGCGACTACTGACTTTTGCCCCAAAGTATGTGATAACAAAAAAGTAAACTTTTGCGCGAAAGAATATTTTTAGAAAAATACAACAAAAATCGGCCGTTAGAATATGTGTTCAACATATTAAAAAAGCCAAAAATCCGCGTAGTTATGCGGTTTCTGGCCATTTGAACATATCACTGGATAAATCGTCTCGACCTCCGTTGCACAAGATTTCGTTGGTAAAATTGTAAAGTTCTACTATATCTTAAGTGTTTACCCCATTAAAATACCCCGGCAGGTATTTCTACCCCCGGGGTATGGATTTGTCTTCAGGTATACTTGAGCTAGGTTTATAACATAAACGAATACTGAATATTAGTAGTTCTCTGAACTATTAGACCCATAAAATAGTATCGTAATTCTCGATCGATGGATCAATATAATCTTTGTATATTGTATCTATTATTGTGTTTTTAAAGATAACATTATTCAAACTAATGCCGTCCATATTCGCACCCGTTAAATCTGCTCCACTTAAATCTACATTTTTCAAAATAGCGAAGCTCATTAGTGCCTCTCGAAGATCAACGCCACTTAAGTCGACTCTTATCAAATAGGCATGTCTTAAATCCGCTCCATTCATTTTAGAATAGCTTAAATCAACATCAACTAAATTTGCTTTTTTCAAAACGGCATTATCAAGATTCGAGCCACTCATAATGGTTCTCCCTAAATCTGATTTTATCAATATTGATTGGGACAAGTTAACTGAATTCATTGTAGAACCAGATAAGTTAGCCTGAGTTAAATTGGCGCCACTAAGATCCGCTGAATCCATATTAGTATCGACAAGTGTTGCTTTAATCAAAGATGCTCCTTGTAACATAGCTCCACGCATATCCGCTCTGCTGAGATCAGATTCAGTCAAATCAGCCCTTTTCAGATAAGAATTCGTCAAATTAGCCCTTGCATTTATATCACTGTATATAAGGAGATGATCACTAGGGTATAGCCTAAAAAAAGTATCAATACCCGTATTAAATGCCACCTGTATTACAGAAGTAAACGTTTCAAATATGTGCATAATATTACGAAAAATGTTAATTGTCCTTCCAACTTTAGTTTTTTCAGTATCTCCCATCAAATAACGAGGCTCAAAATTTATGTATCCTTCTGTCCTTATTAGTGAGCTTATCATTAATTGAAGATTGGCATTTATTCGTTCTCTATCTCCCTCTTTCACCATTAAAGAAAGATATTGCTGGACGGTATCGTCAAATTCTCTTTCTGCAAAAAGGCCTATAAAAGAATCAACATTATCTTCTCTCAGATTAAGAATACCATAGTAAATGAATCCTGCCATAAAATACTGATAAAACGATCTATGAAAGAATCCAATTGTACTTTTATCAACTTGCTTAATATAAAATGCGACTACCCATTGAGTATCTATTTCGTATTCGCTGATAGTAGTTGTATCAGTATCATAGCAATATATGTTATACGCAAGATTCCTCAGTTCAAAAACCACTTTATCGAATCTATCTCCACGTATATTTCGTTTTTCCATTAAATGATCGATAAGCTTATCATATAATTCAACAACATTGCTACTAATTTGGTTAAATCGACTATGAACAATCATTCTAAACAAAAATGGTATTCCTAATAGTTCACTCATGTTTTCGTTTTTTCGTAGAGTTTTAAATGTCTTCTTATAGTCGTAATAATCTTTGTGTTTGTCTATCCAAGTCTTCTGCTGCTCTTCCGTAATTGGAGATAACTGAAAGCTACGAAAATGTAATCTCTTTAAATGCTTTTTTACAGCTGTAGTTCTTGAAAGCACCACTATATGTAAATCGTATTCGTTTGCAATACCACTTACCAGGTTCATAAAAGAAACAATATCACTTATATTTGCCTTTTTTGCCTCATCGATAAATTCGTCAAATCCATCCAAAAAAAGGAGAGATCCGCGACACTCTTCAAAAGTAAACGTGTGTTGTCTATTATTTCCCCAAGCAAGTGCATTTTCTATTACCACCATTCCGTCTTTAATGATTCTTCGATTATCTCCGGTATTTAGAGAAACAGCTAAAACATTTTTTGCCTCTTTAAGGAATTTCCCTTTACAAAACTCAACTACCGCCTTATCACATAATGTCGATTTTCCATGGCCTGGCTCACCATAAATCAGCATTACTCCATATGAGTAGGGATCAAACCATTTTTCTAAATATGACAAAACCAAACGCTTCTCAGAATGTGCCCAATTATAAAGATTTATATAAGGATCAATATAGGCTTCTTCATCAGAGTAATCGCCTACAAGTTTGACATATTCTCCTTGTTTCTTTCTTGTAAATCTCTTTTTCACAAAATCATAGTAGGAAAGAAAGCTAGAAGAATCTTTTTGTTCAGATGCAAAAAGGCTTTCTTTAATAAGTGAATACAGAGTATTAATATCTTTTGAAAAACTGTTTGAATTCCCTTTAATATCCGAAGATTCATTATTGATCAAAGTGCCACTCTTATCATTCAATGGGTTCTTTGACATTGATGAAAGCTGAACCTTTATATGGTCTATAGCTGGTTTGATTTTTTGGACTTCTTCAATAATTTGATCTCCCTTATCTTCAACTCGATTAATTATTTTTTCTTCACTTTCAGAAATAGCCTTCAGTATTCTAAGGTGATCGACATCCTCAAATACACTCTTAATTGCAGCGACCAATATCGATGCCATATCTTTTGCAGCATTCTCAGTGTACTCATCATTCCAGATTATCGCTGGATCTCTATTTAAAGTCGCCACATGCTTTTTCAGGATGCCTTTAATCACTAAAGCAATGCTTGGCTCGAATCCCTTAATTTCAGTATTTCGGACAAACTCTTCTACAGAAGTGTTCTCTCCCATCACCTCTCTCTTAAGTTCAGTCAAACAATTATCCGTATACTTCTCTGTATGCAAAGAAAGCCTGTATTTCTTATCGATTGTTGCCCAGGCTTTGTCCATCGCTTTATCAAGATTATCTTTAATATTCTTTTCTTCATCATTCAATTCAATGCCACCGGCGACAGCACTGGCAGCTGTTCCAATTCCAACGGCAAAAGGAGCCGTTGCAGGATTTGTTAATGCAGCTGCAGTTGCAATAGCCTCACAGCCAGCTGCAAAAATACTTATTGGCGTATATCCGATTTTTTTAGCCATCGATGTGTCTCCGTATAATCCACCAACATTCAAGATAATCAATCCATCAAATAATCTAACATCTCTCGGATCATCAACGATAATCAATATTTATACTATCTTCCCAGGTGTACCTTCTATATTCAAGATTATTATCTTGCTATTATCTCTAAAAATAAAAGTCCCATGCATGATAATCCAATCTACATTGATAATCAGCTTAACATTTTCTTGATTTCTTCCTATTTTCTAAAATCATCCAGTATCTCAATTTTGTATGCCGGCTTACCAATTAGCCTTACTTTTGTTCCGACCCTCTTTGAAACATGATGATTTGTATGTGATTTTTCCATATCCGCAATGAAAACTCCACGGAAAATATAGGGGCCGCCGTTGGGATCTTTCGTGTATATTAACGAGTATCCTCTATAGGGCTTGTACTCGCCAGATGGCTCATTCTTCTTGAGATTGTCGTAAACCATCTCATTGCAATCATCAGAAATAGTATTCAAGCACTTATTTGCAGCCGGAACCAGGACTCCGTTTTTCCTTTTCGCAAGTTTAATAAACCATAACCGGAAGGATTGATCCGTATCTGCTCTTGGCCAGCACGCCTTCATCCAACCAGTATAGTTTGTCCCTGTCGCCGCATTTATCGCTTCATATATCGTGTCATAGCCAATCATATTCTCGGCATCAAGAATCACCCCATTGACGCCTTGCGTCTTGTTGAATATATTCTCTGTTCTGACTTCTTCAGGCTGTTCTTTTCTTTCAATTTCGATTTCATCTTCAATCGGAATCAAATAATCATTCTCAAAAGCTTCTGGCAGATCAAAAATGAATATTTTCCCATTAAATGCAACGTAAACCTTCTCTGGTGTAATCTTATTAATCTTGCCTTCACCATATTCTTTATGGCGGACTCTTGTATGCACTTTTAATTTCATTCTGTTAAACCTTCCCCTCCAAAAGCATCTTAAGTGATTGCATACTATTTTCGATTTTTGCCACATCGACAAAAAACAAACGGACATTTACACCATCATCACTATCAAACGAAATATCTTGATGATTGCGCATCTCCGAATTGACCGGATACAGAAGCCAGATTTCAGGCGTATTATATTTTTTTGAGTAGGCATACATCTGGTACATGTCTGCCTGAGATATTCCATAATTGATTCGCGGCTTATCTACCAGGCTTTTCCATTTAGTATCCAGAATTATTATTGACCCGTCTTCTCTGGTAATCACGATATCAGGGCGCAGGGCAAACTGCCGTGGGGAGTCAAACAAATAGTATCCCTTATCCTGAGTAGATACTTCCCATCCCAACTCTACAAGTGCTTTTTTCAGTTGCTGCGCAACATATGACTCGAATACCTTTTCCATTGGAAAAAGGAGCGCCCTGGCATTTGTCCCTCCGGAAAACGTTGTAAAACTCTTGTTCAGCAAAAACACTCTGGACCAGCGCATCAGCATATCATAGTCTTTTGTATTCCGGTTAATTACCACCTTTGAAAACTCTTTCTGGTGATTGACAGAGGGCCTGACCATCTCAAAAGAAGTAAGCAGTTGCCTGATTTCCTTTTGATTCTGCGCACTATTTGTAATCCCCTGCAGCTTCAGCAAAGTTGCCTTCACCAGCCGGTTTTCTGCCCGGTCCACGAGATACTCGTCATAACAAACATAGAATCTTTCCCCGTGGGCGGCATTGCATTTGATATGTTCATTTACAACCAGCTTACCTTTATAAAAGTTCAGGTTATCTTCCCGGGCAATATACGCCGATTTGATGCCGTGTTTTACAAGTTTTCGAACCTCCTGCAAATACATGTTGATAAAGATCTCATAAAGCGTCATCCGATCCATTTTCAGATTTGCTTCGTTAAAAACCTTACTCGGAAAGTCCTTCATGCTACGAAGCATGCGTAGGAAGACCCTCTTTGTCTCCTCATTTTTGCTGTCAGCATCATCCCCAAAGTCAATCTTTGGAAGAACCTGAATCTGATACCCATTGTGCATCTGAATCAGGCCAACATAGTTGTTCACCGATATAATGTCGCCTACATTCCTGCGAAAGCTGATTTTCAAGAATTCCAGCGCATCCGAATACTCATCATCACCGGCAAACGCATGAATGAATTCCTCCAAGTCCCGAAAAACCGATTCTGGGAGGTAAGCATATTCTGTTTTGAAATCCGGGTTGCAGGAAATCTTCTCGAATTCCCTTACCTCCAGCAGTTTGTTCATATTACAGGTCCTTGCCAATCTGTTTATAGCTTTCCAGTTTCAGAAATGCCTCGTGTTGCACAGTATATCCCTTTTCCGGAAGGTCAATATCCGGGTTCCCATTAAAGATATCCTTCACTTTGATGGGGCGATCCAAAATAAATTTGAATTCATCCTCTTTGCTATTATCCCCCAGTACAAGCTGAATCTTTTCATAGTCTTCATAAAAGTATTCCTGAAGAAGCGGAATTACATTCTTTTCAAAAATATCTGCAAGGGTTTCTATCGACGGATCATCTGCCAGCTTGGTAAAGAAGGCGTGCCCAATGGTATGTTCACGATCAAAAAGATATTCGATTCGCTCGTTTATAACATCCAGCATTTTTGCTACGTTCAGTTCGTCGTCGCCGACTGCTATTGTTCCAACACCTAAGCTCTCCAGCACTTTGGGATCAGGCATCATCTCTGTAAATTCGAATCGTCGTCTCAAGGCTGTATCCATAAGTGCAATGGAGCGGTCTGCAGTATTCATTGTGCCCAGAATATAAACATTATTGGGCACAGAAAAGGCTTCTCCTGAGTATGGAAGGATCGCTTCCATCGCTTCAGATGCCCCTGCACGCTTGGTGTCCTCAATTAATGTAATCAACTCTCCGAAAATCTTTGAAATGTTTCCTCGGTTTATTTCATCAATAATAAAAATATATGGCTTTGTTTCCTCATCAACTTCCACGATCGGGGCAATCGCATTCTCGTTTAGAATCTGCGAGATTACATCCATTCCAATATAGTCAAACGCAAATAATGAGAACCTGGAGAGCTGCTTTCTTCCTTTTGGAAGGTATTGAACTATATCTTGATCGATGTTCTTGACAAGCCACTTTACAGATCTACTTCTTGGATATCTATCATATGATGGATTATGTTGATAATCTCCGGTCACAACACCAATGGCATCAATACTTCTATTATCTTTTTCAATTACAACAATATCACCGATCTCTACGGTGTATTTGAAATCATATACCATGTGCTTTGCCTGCCAAGAAGCAGTGGCATCACCGGTATAATCCTCCTCAATATCGTCGTCATTTACTTCAGTAAAACCAAGACGAATCTCATCATTTGCAAAGCATCGTTTTTTGAGTTCCGTCATTCCTGTTCCGCCAAGCAGCATTCCCCATATTCTGGGATGCGCTTTCATTTGTAGATTTCCTGTGCTTTGTACTTTGACAGTCCTGGCCCGCTTACAAAAGTCCTTAAATATGCCATCTTCAATGGTATACCCGAGAGTCTCGCTTTCAGAATTCAGCCTTGGCTTGATTCCCTCAATAAACTCCTCATAACCGTAAGACTGGTGAAATGTAGTAAATGCTATCCTTCCATCTTCTTTCAGCTCTCTATACCGACTAAGCACCTCCGAATATGGTTCTTTTTTCACCTCATCCAGTTCTTTACCTTCACAAATTGAAACGGCATAAATGACAGCGTTATATGTTTTTCCGGTTCCAGGAGGTCCATATAAAATGAGGTTATGATCAAACTGGGCCACGTTACCATTCTCCTTTTCTAAAAACATACCAGCTGACATCATCTTGCTTAGTGCGTCAATTACCGGTTCTCGCAATTTATAGCAATAGCCCTCTTTAGTATTTTTTCCTTGGAATAATATTGGCCAGCACTTTGCGTTTTTATCATCTTCCGGGCTACCGATTCCAGTTACTTTTTGTATGTTTTGTCCCGCTGATGAAAAGTAGCTAATATAATGCGAAGGTGAGTAACCATATCTGTTACCAAGCTGCTTGCAACTCGCCATATGATTTGGCATCAAATACAGCTCATACAGCGCATTTACCCAAGTACGCTTTACAATGCTTTCTGTCGAAAAATACTTTAAATACTCATCAGCAGTAATACCAGGATCATATTCCTCAAGACTCGGCCACCAGCCATCTTCATCCGGTTTTCCCGAGTCAGACATCACATACTCATAAAGAGCTTGTATTTCTTTGGCAGCTTTTACGGCCTCTTTCATAATGGTTCCCGCCCCATCCTTTTCTGGCAAATCATCAATCGTCTCAATGATCTCCAATTTCAGAATAGTCCCATCATCACAAAGCCGTTTTACGTTCTCTTTGTCAGTTCCAAGGTAGTCGTACTCACCATTTACATATGTAGCCATGTACGACATGTCGCCATTCCGGTCACAATCTAGTAGTCTCTTCTGCTTCTCATAGTCTGCCGCTTTACTGCTTACATCTCTTGTATCTGCTCGAATAGAAAGATACTGTCCTTCACCGGGAGTAGCTTTATCATGAGTCGCGAGAGAAATAGAAATACTCTGCGGATAATTCTTCCATTCAGGATTCTTCAGTTCGGCCCACAGGTAACGTTCAACTACTTGACCCTGATTAAGCCAATTGGAACAAGAAACAAATTCGATTCCTGGAAGCTGCTTCACCACTTCTTGTATAAACGATATAAACTTCTGGCGTGCCTCTTGACCACGTCTTTTCATCTCTGCCATATAGTCGGCATTCTGCCCTGCTTTTTCCGGAACCGTATAATGCTCTCCGGAATAATCCCGTAAAAACGTGACCATCTCAGCAAAACCATATTTATTGTGATCAGAAGTTACCGAGTTCCACAGCATCCTTAAGGTTGGCAATACCTCTGGTTTAATCTCTATTCCTGAGCTCTGGGGGCTCCAATATTGAGCGGGGCACTTCTCATTAAGTTCATCCTGGGAGATAAACTTATCGTGTTCATAATTGATTAAACGATCAAAGACAACATCAATCGCTTTTTCTTTCTTTCCCTCCGCGGCTTTAGTCGCATCATAATGCGTTTTCTCGTAGATTGGCCGATTGACGAATCCGTGACCAATTATACCCCTTGGCTTTTCTCCAAGTTTGATCAGGAATACTTCATCCCCAGCCTGTGGATTTGAATTTGAGCATGCCCAGCTCTCAACAAAAGTTTCTCCTGTTTTGGACCCCTCGCATTTTTGATCAAAGTTCTGCCAATACCAGTTATTTTTATTCCATGTGATCAGCCATGCTCTTTTGAGTTTAGAAGCCTCAACAAATCTCAATTCGTATCTGTTTTCGTCATCACGCCTAAACTCCAATGCATACTGATTCATGTCATCTTCCATAAGCTCAAATTCTTCAGCCAAAGAAGAGTCCCATATAAAAATGGTTTTTGCTGGCGAAATGGATTCTCTCTCTATATATCCATCAAATTCGAATCCATCGTAAACAAGCACAAGCTCCTGCTTGCGTCCAGATTGTAAGCCATTTGCACGGAAGAACCAACAAATATCCTGTGGAATCTCAGCTGTATGATTTTCAAAGAACGTTTTATCACAGTTCTTTCTGGCAACATCCTCACCTACGATCTCCCAGGATCCAAATTGGCCAGTGGGATGTGAGATCACATACTCCTTGACTTTCCATGCTGCCATATCAAAAATATGATAGTTTTTGTAAGAAAAGTTCTTATCTCGGAAGACTTTTATCCTTCTACAATTATCAATATATGTCTCCAGATTATCTTTTTTTACCAAATCCACCCCGAGCACTTCAAAGATGTTTCTATTTCCCATATTGGAATTAAGTACCGGGAAAGTGGAAGGCTTCAGACAATGAAGAATCATGGAGGCAGAAGCGGCTTTCATACCTTTAAAAGATGATGTAAGTACTTCTGAAGCTCGATCATACATTGCGTTATCATCCGTCATCGTGAGTATATCTACACACATTTTTATAAAAGCCTGCGCATGTGTGTCGGTAGTATTCTTCTGGAAAGTAAAGAATCCAGTTCCAAATAACCCAATGGATCTATTGCCGGCAGCGTCCATTTCGTAGTTCGAATATTCGCCTCTGCCGGCCTTATCCCAAATCTCATCCCACAGCATCGATAGATATTCTTTGTCCTCTGACATTAGATGACTATCGTTCACAGTCTTCTTTTTGCTTTCTACACCCTGTTTCCATGTACCAACCGTCGTCAAATACACCAGATTCAGGTCTCTGTAATCTAGTATCGAAAAATCATCCAGTTTCCCATATGCTTCGATAGTTTCACGCATCAGCTCATAGCAGCCATCATGCTGATCTGGGTCCAATTCCTCTTTTGCCTTCAGTGCGTTCATTATTGCCTGAACATCATATTCTTCTGCCATCCCAGGGTCCTTTCTTTGAAGCCTGTTTGCCGTCCAAAACTATCTTTAATAGTACACCGTTTTTGACTGGCTGTAAAAACAAAAACCGGCACCCCTCCATATCAAGAAGAAGTGCCGGTAATCTGCTTTTCCATTATTCTGTTGTATACACTCCCGTCCAAGACCCTGGCACCGAGATTACTCTTATTATTTATAAGATGCACCCGGTATTATTATAGGCTCCTAACGATAATGTTGGTTGTACCCATTAGACGCATTTCTAACGGAATCTGTACCCATTAGACGCAAAACTGATTAAGATAGTGCTTCTCTAGGATACGTGTAAAAGTGTTTTTCAAAGGCTGCTCGATCATTCGGCTATTCACTTTACAAGACATTGATCAGTGCGATGGTCTCCGCTTCGGTTGTTGCCCAGTCAGTCGCAAGCCGTATCACTGTGTGACCGTCATCGTATTTTTCCCAGAATCCGTATTCAACTTTTTCACCCAAAGTTTTAAGCGCATCATTTTCGATCACTACAAAAATCTGATTTGTAGGTGATTCGAAAAACAGATGATATCCTTTTTCCCGTAAAGCCGTCCTTATGCTTGCTGCGGCTTTGATAGCCGGTTCTGCAATATGCATATATAAATCATCCCGGAACAATACATCAAACTGGATTCCCAACAATCTCCCTTTCGCCAAAAGAGCGCCGTGCTGCTTAATGATCGTAAAAAGATGCGGGACAATTTCTGGCTTCGGGATCACCACTGCTTCGCCAAACAGTGCGCCGCACTTGGTACCTCCGATATAAAAAGCATCGCACAACTCCGCCAAATCCCACAGAGACACATCATTATCCGGACAGGAAAGCGCATATGCAAGTCTGGCCCCATCCACATACAAGTAGATTCCATATTGATCGCATACGCTTCTGATAGCCTGTAGTTCTGCCCTGGAATAAAGTGTTCCGTACTCCGTAGGATGGGACAGATACACCATTCCCGGCATTACCATATGCTCGTGGTTCGTGTCATTATAGTAATCTTTTAGATAATTACCTACAGCATCGGCAGATAGCTTTCCGTACTGATGCGGGATTGCAAGAACCTTATGTCCGTTTGCCTCGATGGCACCCGCTTCATGAACACTGATATGCCCCGTTTGGGCGGCAATTACTCCTTGATAGGATCTCAACAGGGCATCGATCATAACGGCATTTGTCTGCGTTCCTCCCAGTAGAAACTCCACAGCTGCATTTTCGCACCTGCAGGCTTTTCTGATCCTGTCTCTGGCGGATTCAGAGATCTCGTCCAGCCCGTATCCTGCTGAACTTAACATATTGGTTTCGACCATCCTCTGTAAAATGCCCGGATGTGCTCCTTTTGCATAATCACAGGCAAAACTGAGTTTTTCATTCATAGCCATATCAAACACTCCACTTTCTGGCAGCTGGAACTTCCCGCCCGTTTGATGCATTTCATTTTGGTACTATCTCACCAGCCAGATCTGTTTACTCTTTGAGAAATCTCCGATCAGCCGCCTGAGTTAAAAGCCGTCGATAAAGAACTCCGTGTCAATTTATTATACCTCATATTCATGCAGCTGGTCAGAGACAAGTTACCTTCAACAGGGAGAGATCCGTAGAAAGGAAGAATTCCGATGCCAGTTCAATACACAGGCGGCTTCACAGTGCAGGCGAATATGGAAAGAGCATGAGGTGGACACTAAAGACCTCGCGCTGTTAAAAAAGGATACCACTCGTCATGTTTTGAACTTTTAAAATGGAGGAAATGGAGGAAGAACCGTGCTCAACGTTGTGAATTATCACCCGCATTGTTATAATATTAGTGTCTGATCCTGGCATAAAGCCAGGTTCATTGCAGCCACCATTCATGGAAGGAGGATTTTGACAATGGCAAAAAAAGTATTATTGTTATGCGGTGATTTTACTGAAGATTATGAGACAATGGTACCCTTCCAGGCGCTTGGCGTCCTGGGATATCAGGTGGATGCGGTCTGCCCTGACAAAAAGGCAGGCGAAACTGTTGCTACAGCCGTCCATGATTTCCTCGGTGAGCAGACTTATACCGAGCTTCGGGGTCACAACTTTGCCCTGACTGCAGATTTTGATGCAGTCAAAACAGAGGACTACGAAGGTCTTTTCATCACCGGCGGACGCGCTCCGGAGTATATCCGTCTGAATGCGCGCGTTCTGGAAATCGTTCGTGAATTTTTTGCGGCCAAAAAGCCCGTCGCAGCCATTTGCCATGGTCCTCAGGTCCTTGCCGCTGCAGGTGTCCTCAAGGGATACAAGGCAACCGCTTATCCGGCAGTAGGCCCCGACATCACACTTGCGGGCGGCAGCTATGTAGAAGTCCCCGTTGACCAGGCAGTTGTCGACGGAAATCTGGTCACTTCCCCCGCATGGCCCGGAGATACCGCGATCGTCCGCGAGTTCGCAAGGCTGATGGGTGCAAAGATCGAGATCTGATCCTTGAACACTTTCCTCCCGGGACTCGAATTCATAGATTCAAGACTCGCCTGCGGGCCTTACGCGCGTGCCCCGCAGCATATATGAAGTCGCGGATATCGCGCAATAAAGAATAAAGATAAAAATCAAAAAAGCACCTCTGTCCTCTTCCGCAGCGTATCAATCAACGGAAAGCGGGCTTGGGTGCTTTTTTATCTTTTCACGTGTTTTTCATATATCTTTCATGTACCTTTTCATGACTGCACGCCCACTGCCTCAGAAAGTCAGTTAAAACCAGTCGTGGGAATCAGTCACGGAAATCACTCTCCCATTACCTGAAAGACGATCTCTCTTTCACGATTTCTGGTGTCACACTCCACCAGTGTCAGGTTCTGCCAGGGGCCGACCGTGATTCTGCCGTCCACAAAGGGGACCGTAATAAAGGGAGACATGATCAGGGAATGAATATGGGATGATCCGTTGTCATCTCCCCATGTATTGTGATGATGGTAATATCTAACATTTCCGTTCTCATCCCGGTAGGGGGCAATCCCCTGCATGGCTTCGCGGACATCATGACGCACAAGACCGGGCTCAAATTCCAGCGTAGTCAGAGCTGCCACCCCGCCGGTTGTAAACCCTGTGATAATTCCGCTCCGTATTTTCTTTTCCCTGCATGCCGCATCCACCGCGCTCTGAAAATCGCCGGTAACATCGATCATGCCCATATTTCCTTTTGTGTGATACGATTTCGTCACTGTATATACTGCCACTTGTTTCCTCCCTGCTCACTTGTGCATCCACACTTCCGGTCGCTCACTGCTCCATGCGCCTGCGCATTCTTGCGCAATGAAGAATATCAACCTATACGTCCTTCCATCCAGTCCAGCAGGTCCGCAAATACCTTGTCCCTGTCCAGTTCATTGAGGATCTCGTGCCGGTCGTTTTCGTACAGGACCGTCTTCAGATCTTTCAGGCCTG
>Ga0256407_10008179_pt1 | contig 15452 bp, 9 predicted proteins | sample RumenRJG_04DNA_FD_193489 | JGI IMG/M metagenome (GOLD analysis project Ga0256407, IMG submission 193489) | Bovine rumen microbial communities from Lethbridge, Alberta, Canada - RJG_04 | ecosystem: Host-associated > Mammals > Digestive system > Stomach > Rumen | place: Canada: Alberta | collected...
CAGCGATACGGTCGGCTGTCAGGGCAGCACGAGGAATCTCGATCATCGTACCAATCTCGAACTCTACCTCGATACCCTCAGCGGCAAACACTTCCTTTGCAGCGGCCTGAATAACTTCCTTCTGCTGCTTCAACTCGTAGAGTGTGCCAATCAGAGGAACCATGATCTCTGGCATAGGTTTCTTACCCTCTTTCTTCAACTCGCATGCTGCACCCAGGATAGCCTTGGTTTGCATAGCGGTAATCTCGGGGAAGGTGATGCCCAGACGGCAACCACGGTGACCCAACATGGGGTTGTTCTCAGCCAGTGAGTCAACACGGCGCTTTATATCCTCTACGCTGACGCCCATCTCCTTGGCCATCGTCTCCTGACCAGCCAGATCGTGGGGAACGAACTCGTGCAAAGGAGGATCGAGCAGACGGATGTTAACGGGCAGGCCATCCATAGCCTCAAGGATTCCCTTGAAGTCAGCCTTCTGGTAAGGCAGCAACTTAGCCAAAGCCTTCTCACGTCCAGCAACGCTGTCAGCCAGGATCATCTCTCGCATAGCGATAATCTTCTTATCCTCGAAGAACATGTGCTCAGTTCGTGTCAAACCAATACCCTTGGCACCGAACTCACGAGCGAGTTGTGCATCACGAGGAGTATCAGCATTGGTGCGAACCTGCAGTTTGGTGTACTTGTCGCAGAGATCCATCAGTTCCTTGAAGTCGCCAGAAAGTTCAGCAGCCTTCGTGGGCACTTCGCCAGCGTAAACCTGACCAGTAGTACCATTCAGGGAGATGTAGTCGCCCTCCTTATAAGTGATACCATCGATCTCAACGGTCTTATCCTTATAATTAACATTCAGCGAACCTACGCCAGAGACGCAGCACTTACCCATGCCACGAGCCACAACGGCAGCGTGAGAGGTCATACCACCACGAGCGGTGAGGATACCCTCAGCAGCAGCCATACCGGCGAGGTCTTCTGGAGAGGTCTCGATACGAACGAGAACCACCTTGTGACCATCCTCATGCCAAGCCTTGGCATCGTCAGCGTGGAACACAATCTGACCGCAAGCAGCACCGGGAGATGCGGGCAGACCTTGTGCGATAACCTTGGCGGTCGTCAGGGCCTTCTTGTCGAATACGGGGTGCAGCAGTTCGTCGAGTTTGTTGGGCTCGCAGCGCATGATAGCGGTCTTCTCGTCGATCATACCCTCGTGGAGCAGGTCGATGGCAATCTTCACCATTGCAGCGCCAGTACGCTTACCGTTACGTGTCTGCAGGAACCACAGTTTGCCTTCCTGTACGGTGAACTCCATATCCTGCATGTCGTGATAGTGGTGCTCCAGTTTGTCCTGGATACCATTCAACTCGGCATAGATCTCAGGCATAGCCTCCTCCATAGAGGGATACTTAGCCACGCGATCAGCCTCAGAGATGCCGGCACGCTCAGCCCAGCGCTGAGAGCCGATCTTAGTGATCTGCTGTGGGGTACGGATACCAGCCACAACGTCCTCACCCTGTGCATTGACCAGGTACTCACCGTTGAACAGGTTCTCACCATTAGCGGCATCACGGCTGAAGCATACACCAGTAGCAGAGGTGTCGCCCATGTTACCGAATACCATTGCCATCACGCTGACAGCAGTACCCCACTCGTCGGGGATGCCTTCCATCTTACGATAGAGGATAGCGCGCTCGTTCATCCAAGAACGGAACACAGCGCAGATAGCGCCCCAGAGTTGCTCGATAGGATCGTTGGGGAAGTCCTTGCCAGTGCGCTCCTTGATGGCGGCCTTGAACAGGACGACCAGTTTCTTCAGGTCATCTACACTCAGGTCCTTGTCCAGAACAACACCGCTTTCCTTCTTCACCTTCTCGATGATCTCCTCGAACGGATCGATGTCGGTCTTGTTGACGGGCTTCATCTCGAGCACCACGTCACCGTACATCTGCACGAAACGACGATAGGAGTCGTAAACGAAGTGGGGGTTGTTGGTCTTCTTCACCATACCCTCGGCCACCTCGTCGTTCAGACCCAGGTTGAGGATGGTGTCCATCATGCCAGGCATAGAGGCACGTGCACCAGAACGGACGGAGACGAGCAGAGGATTCTCCTTGTCACCGAACTTCGAGTTCATCAGCACCTCGATGTGCTTTACGGCTGCCATCACATCGTCGTTCAGCAGTTCCATAATCTTCTGCTGGCCTACCTGATAGTACTCGTTGCAGCAGTCAGTAGTAATTGTAAAACCTGGAGGAACGGGAACACCAATCAGGTTCATCTCAGCAAGGTTAGCACCCTTACCACCGAGTTCCTCACGCATCTTTGCATTACCTTCGGCCTTTCCATTACCGAAGAGGTAAACTCTTTTTTGACTCATTAGTTTAAACTTTTTTACAGATAAATATTATATAAGCTATTGTTCTCGATTGTAATTGTGCAAAGTTACATTATTTTCTGCACATCTCCAAAGAAAATGAGAAAAAATTACGGCAATCGTCGAAAAGAAGCAAAAAAAGTCGTACCTTTGCAGTCGAACAATATCAACATAATACTTTTTTCTTTATGGTAAAGCATATTATTCTATGGACACTCAACCCCGAACTATCGGAAGAGGAGAAGGAAAACGTGAAGGCAGGCATCAAGGAAGGTCTGGAAGGACTGGTAGGCAAGGTGCCTGGACTGCTCGAGGTGAAAGTGAACATCAGCGGAAGGCTGGCATCGTCGAACGCCGACGTGATGCTCGACTCCACGTTGGAGTCGGAAGAAGCCCTGAAGGGCTATGCCAAGCACCCTGAGCACGTGGCAGTGGCCAATACGAAGGTGCGCCCATACACGGTGCAGCGCAGTTGTCTGGACTTTGAGGTTTGAGATTTGAGGTTTGAGGTTTGAGATTTAAAGAGAACAATGGGGAGAAGCAAGAAACCGTTACCGCTGTTGGAGAACGTCACCATTGAGGCTGTGGCAGCAGAAGGCAAGTGTCTGTTCCACTGGCAGGAACTAGTGGTCTTTGTACCGTTCTGCGTGCCTGGCGACGTGGTTGACGTACAGATATGTCGTAAGAAGCACTCGTTTGCCGAGGGTGTGGTTGTGCGCTTTATTAAATATAGTAAGGTACGCGCGACACCCTTCTGTCAGCATTTTGGCGTTTGCGGCGGCTGCAAGTGGCAAAACCTGCCCTACGAGGAACAACTCAAGTTCAAGCAGCAGCAGGTCTATGACCAGTTGCATCGCATCGGCAAGGTGGAACTGCCTGAGTTCCGTCCCATCCTGGGCAGCGTGAAGACACAGGAATATCGCAACAAGTTGGATTATGGCTGTGCGAACAAGCGATATCTGACAAAGGAGCAAATGAGAAATGAGGAATTAGAAATGAGGAATGAAAATGAAGAAATGAGAAATGACGTTCCTCGTGTTCATTCACTCAAAGACCATCCTGCCATCGGATTCCATATCACGGGGGCGTTCGACAAGATACTGCCAATAGAAAAGTGTTGGCTGATGGACGACCTGCACAACCAGATTCGCAATGAGATTCGCGACTATGCCATCGAGCACGGCCTGTCGTTCTTCGACCTGCGTGCACAGGTGGGACTGCTGCGCGATGTCATCATCCGCAATTCGGCTTCTGGGGAGTGGATGGTGATCTTACAAGTACACATTGACCATTTACCATTGACCATTGACCATTCACCATTGACCATTGAACATTCACCATTCTTGCGTCCTGATGATAGCAAGCGACCAAAGGTCGAGCGGACCATTGAACATTCAGAGGAGCAAGAAAAAGAAATGGTCAATGGTCAATGGTCAATGGTCAATGGTTTGTTGCAGCACATTGCCGACAAGTTCCCCCAAATCACCTCCCTACTCTACTTGGACAACCAGAAGTGCAACGACACCATTGGCGACCAGGACATCCTGGTGTTCAAGGGCACGGATCACATCTACGAGTTGATGGAGGACCTGAAGTTCAAAGTCGGCCCCAAGTCGTTCTATCAGACCAATACCGAACAGGCTTACCATCTGTACTCCGTCGCCCGCGACTTCGCTTTTAGCCAACAGCCAACAGCCAATAGCCAAAAGCCATTGATCTATGACCTCTATACTGGTACTGGCACCATCGCCAACTTCGTGGCCCGTCAGGCCAGGCAGGTGATAGGTATCGAATATGTGCCAGAGGCCATCGAAGATGCTAAGATCAACTCAGAAATCAACGGCATCGAGAACACGCTGTTCTATGCCGGCGACATGAAGGACATCCTGACGGATGAGTTCATCGCAGAGCATGGACGGCCTGACGTCATCATCACCGACCCGCCCCGTGCCGGCATGCATCCAGATGTAGTGAAAACCATCCTGCGTGCAGCCCCAGAGCGCATCGTATATGTCAGTTGCAATCCGGCTACCCAAGCCCGCGACCTGCAAGATCTGGACGCTCAGTACCGGGTGGTAGAGGTACAACCCGTTGATATGTTCCCACACACGCCACATGTGGAGAATGTGGTATTGCTGGTGAAAAGATAAACAATAAATACAATATCATATTATGAAGAAATTTTTAATAGCAGCCTTGTTGATGGGCACCACAGTGAGCACACAGGCTCAGAGCAAATGGTTTGAGGACATCAAGTTTAGCGGTTATGGAATGGTGCAATATCAAGGCAGCGACCAGGAAGGTGGAAAAAGCAACACCTTCAACCTGCGCCTTGTACGTCTGGCTCTCGAAGGCCGTGCACACAAGGACTTCTACTGGAAGACCCAGATTCAGATCAACGGTAACGCCTTCGACGAGACCGAATTTGGCAATGGCAAGAAGAATTCGTTGACGATACGCCTGGTTGACCTCTTCGGAGAATGGCAGAAGTACGAGTTCTTCAAGGTGAAGGCAGGACAGTTCAAGCGCCCGTTCACGTTCGAGAACCCCATGCATCCTATCACCCAGGGATTCATGAGTTACTCACAGAACGTCAGTAAGTTGGCCGGATTCGCTGACCGTACAGGTGAGCAGGCCTCAAATGGCCGTGACATCGGTGTGCAACTGCAGGGTGACTTCCTGAAGGATGCCTCTGGACGCAACCTGTTACACTATCAGGTGGGTGTGTTCAATGGTGAGGGTATCAACCAGAAGGACAGGGACAACCGCAAGGATATCATCGGAGGCCTGTGGGTCATGCCCATCAAGGGCATGCGCATCGGTGCTTTCGCATGGACAGGTAGTCGTGAAGGCGTTGGCGAGAAGAACCGCTATGCATTGTCAGGCGAATATACCGCTGACGACTGGACGTTCCGTACGGAGTATATCCACAACCAGGGATGGAATGCAGCCCATACTGCCGATAAGGCTGATGGTTACTATGCACTCGTCATCGCCCCTGTTCTGAAGAACAAGTTCCATGTGAAGGCTCGCTATGACCTCTATCGCGAGGCCAAGGAATGGGGCAGCAGCAAGACGTTCTATGAAGTCGGTGCTGACTACCTCTTCACCAAGAACCTGCAACTCAATGTTGAGTATGCCCGCGTGAACGACCGCACCCTCGAGAAGCACAACTACAACTTGGTTGACGTCGAACTGGATATCAGGTTCTAGGTTTGAGGTTTGAGATTTGAGGTTTGAGGTTTGAAATTTGAGATTTATGGATCCGGTTGAAAATAACATATACGAGATATCAAGTGACTTTGCTATACGCATAGTCAACTTATATAAATATCTTACAGAGGAGAAACATGAATTCGTCATGTCCAAACAACTACTTCGTTCTGGCACAAGTATAGGCGCAAATTCTTTCGAAGGAAAGAATGCTCAGAGTAGAGCTGATTTCAGCAACAAAATGAGTATTGCCTTAAAAGAGGCTGGTGAATCGGGATTTTGGATTGACCTTCTTCACAAGGCACAATACATAGATGACTCACAATATGAATCTATAAACAAAGATTGGAATCGCGTATACGCTGTTCTTGTAAAAATCGTAAAAGCAACTAAGCCCCTAAATCAATGAAACAAACCACAAACTTCAAATCTCAAACCTCAAACCTCAAATCTCAAACCAGTAAGGTTTTACTGATTTATACGGGTGGGACGATTGGCATGAACCGCAATCCCCAGACAGGTGCCCTGGAGCCTTTCAACTTCGAGCACCTGCTCAACCGTGTGCCTGAATTAGCACAGTTCAAGACAGAGATTGCCACCCATCAGTTCAACCCGCCTATCGACTCGAGCGACATGTCGCCCCGCCTGTGGACGGAGTTGGCACATATCATAGCCGATCACTACGACGAATACGACGGCTTTGTCATCCTGCATGGTACAGACACGATGGCCTATACGGCCTCAGCCCTCTCGTTTATGCTTGAGAACCTGACCAAACCCGTCATTCTCACAGGATCACAACTGCCTATCGGACAGTTGCGCACCGACGGCAAGGAGAATCTGATCACAAGCATCGAGATAGCCGCCGCCCGTCATGAAGACGGCTCGGCAATGGTGCCTGAGGTGTGCATCTACTTCAGCGGCCACCTGATGCGTGGCAACCGTACCACAAAGCAGAGTGCCGACGAGTTCAGCGCCTTCGAGTCGTTCAACTACCCCCACCTTGCCGATGCCGGGGTAGAAATCACCTATCACGAAGACGTCATCCTCAAACCACAAATCTCGAATATCACCCCTCAATTCAAACTCGACAACAACGTCATCATCTTCTCACTATTCCCTGGCATCCGCGAAGACCTCATCCGCCACATCATTGCCACCCCCAACCTGAGGGCCATCGTCATGCGTACCTTCGGCAGCGGCAATGCGCCTCAAAACCCGTGGCTGCTCAACGCCCTTCGCGAGGGAACCCATAGGGGGAAGATCATCGTCAACATCAGCCAGTGCATGCAGGGGTGTGTGGAGATGAGCCGCTACGACACGGGCTATCAGTTGCAGGAGGCTGGCGTCATCAGCGGATACGATGGTACCGTAGAGGCCGCTGTCACCAAACTGATGTATCTGCAAGGCAAATACGAAGACCCAGAACAGGTACGTCACTATATGAAGCAAAACATTTGCGGAGAAATATCAATTTAATAACTAACCCATTCTAATTATGAAAAGTCTAAAAGGAACCAAAACAGAGAAGAACCCACAGGCCTATTTCCAGGTGAAAGCGGAAAACTACTAATTGGTTTGAGGTTTGAGATTTAAGGTTTGAGGTTTAAGATTGGAGATTTGAGATTTGATTCTTCTCCATATGCCTCCGCTCGAGTTTGCTCGCTTTAGCGAAGCAACTGAAAAAACTCAAATCTCAAACCTCAAATCTCAAACCAATAGGATTTGCACGATACGCTCTGCCGTGCGACCGTCCCAACGGTCAGGCAGGGCGCTTTTCTTCCACTGGCCGTTCACCATCTGGGTGACGGCCTCTTTCAGTTTCTTCGGATCTTCGCCCACCAGCACATTCGAGCCAATGGTGACTGTCTCCTGATGCTCTGTATAACTGTTCAAAGTGATACACGGCACGCTGTTGAACGTAGCCTCCTCGGCCACATTGCCGCTATCGGTGATGATGCCTTTGGCATGAGCCGTCAGCCAGCCGAACTCCAAGTAACTGAGAGAGGTTTGAGGTTGGAGGTTTGAGGTGTGAGGTGTGAGGCGCGTGACTATTTCCAATGCCTGACCGCGCAGAGGGGCGATGATGGGAGTATCGCCGGCTGCTTCGACCATAGCCTCAAGCATCAGCCTCAGGTTCTCCTCGTCGGCCAGCAGGGCCTTACGGTTGATGGTGAAGACGAGGTAGGAGGAAGGTTGAAGGTGGAGGGTGGATGGCGGGGTGAAACGCTTCTGGTTGAAGCGGAGCGTATCCATCAGGATGTTGCCTACCATATAGGTATTAGACCCTTCGGCCTGTTCGCGCGTCGCCACGCTATTGCTCTTCACACCAGCGGTGAAGAGATAGTCAGAGAGGGCATCGATGACCAGACGGTTCACCTCCTTCGGCATATTCATGTCGAACGAGCGGGTGCCTGCCACCAGGTGAGCCACTTTGATGCCACGCTTCTTCGCAGTAATGGCTGCCGCCATCGTCGATGCCAGGTCGTCAACCACGATGACCACGTCGGCAGGTGAGAATTCCAGATAAGAATCGAACTTATCCATCACCTGACTGGTGATCTCGTTCAGTTTCTGGCTATCCACGCCAAAGCACACCTGCGGATGGGGCATCTGCAGGTCGTCGAACAGCGACGACTCCAGCGTAGGGTCACTCCTGTGACCTGTATAGATCAGTTCATACTCTGCCTCACCGCTATTCTCAATAGCACGAATCAGCGGTGCAACCTTCACAAAGTTGGGACGTGCACCAACCACAATACAAATCTTCTTCATAGCCTTCATAGCGGTAGCCAATTATTCACTTTTCACTATTCACTTTTCACTATTCACTTTTCACTATTCACTTTTCACTATTCACTTTTCACTATTCACTTTTCACTATTCACTTTTCCCTTATTAGTCTGTCTATCTCATCAAACTGCTTGCCCATATTCAGGTTCAGGTAGATACGGTAGAGCACAGGGGCCCACTTGTCCTGCTCCTTAGGCATCATCTGTCGATATTGTTCTATGTAGGGGCGAGCCTTCTCATACGACTTGCGCATCAACTTCCGCTCGCGGCGCTGATCCAGCCTTCCGGCAATGTTGACATAGGCCGTACCCGCATTGAAATAGGGCTCAGCCAACTGCGGGTTCCTGCTGATCAGCATCTCACTATACTTGATGCTCTCGGCATATTTTTCCAGATGCAGGAGCACCGTTGACTTGGCAAAGATGAACAGTTCACTGGAGTCGTTCACCGCCAGAGCGCTGTCAGCCAGGGCCAATGCCTTTTCATATTGTCCCCGACTGGTGTAGAGATCCATCAGCCTGGGGAAGAAATAAGTGAACAGCGGATAACGGCGGAAGCCCTCTTCAAGGGTCTCGCGATAGAGTTCGTCATCCTTCAGCCACTTCCTCGCTTCGGCCACGAACTGCAGGGTAAAGTCGGCCTTCGACGAATCGCGGAGGGCCAGTTGCCTGTGACGGAGCGTCAGCACGGGGTCCTGCAACTTGTAGCCACAATAGGTGGCCCAATAGCCGGCCTCGGGCAGACGGACATCCGTGGAGTCATAGCGATAAGCCTCGAACAGCGGCTGACGGGCACAGTCGATGTAGGCCTGATAGTAATCGAAAGCCTCAGCCCACTTGCCCTTGTGAATGAAGAAGGCACCGCCATTGAAGAGGTTGGCCCTATAATTGTTCTGCTGGGCGGAGTGGCTCTTACGGTATTCAGGAGCCAAACTGTCGAGTGTCTCGGCTACGGTCAGCATCTTCTTCACGTTGGAGAAGAAGGTGGCCGTGTCATATTTCTGCTTCAAATACAACTTCTCGTTGCCCTGCTCGTACTGGCCGCGCACAGCATCGTAGTAGGCCAGCCATATACGCTTGTTCGTACGGTTGGTCGAATCTTTCAGAAGGTTGCTGAGCACCTTCGCTGCATCGTCGTATTTGCCGCTCTTGATAGAAGACCGTGCCTGATTGAGTTCTTTTTTCTGAGCCCATATCAGACACGGTGTTATCATCAGTAAGAGAAGCAACAATATCTTTTGCTTCGTCATTTAAGGTGTGTTACATTCGTTACTGTGCGAGTGAGGGATCGATAGCCTCAATCTCCTTCATCTTGTCATTGTCCTTCATGAAGTAGTAGATCTGGTAGAGGGGATATGCCCAGTTGCAGGTGTCGCGGTTAGGATCGAGTTCCCTTGCACGCACATAGTATCCCTCGGCCTTCTTCACCACTTCCACCACCTTGGCGCGGTTATCGTTGGAGATCATGCCGTTCTTGTCGGCCAGTTTGGTCTGCAGTTCCATTGCTGAAGCGTAGTAGCAGCGTCCGGCGTTGAAGATGCACTGTACGAAGTCGGGCTTAGCCTCGATAGCCTTGTCGTAGAGGGCTACGGCCTCGTCCCATTTCTCCTCGTTCATCTTGGCCTCACCCATCAGAGCCCATACCATGCTGTTCTGCGGGTTGATCTGGCTCTCCTCCTGCAGCCACTCGGCCATACCCTGCGTGTCGTTGCCACGTGTGTAGTACTCCATCAGCAGGTTGAAGTAGCGCTCCTGCTCGGGATTGGCCTTGTGCAGGTCCTTCACCATCGTGACGTAGGCAACAGAGTCCTCCTTAGTCTTCATGTTCTCCTTCTTCGAGAAGAGCAGGATCTCGTTGGAATCGTCTACCTTCTCAGGATTCTCTGCAGTGATCTTGGCATACTTCTCAGCAAGGGCGAAGTCCTTTGTCTGATAAGCCAGGAATGCCACATAGTAGGTAATGTCATAATAGAAAGCATCCTTGGGGAAGTCGGCCACGTCGGCAAAGATCGTCGTGTTCTTCATATCGCAGTAGAGTTTCCACGCCTTCAGCGCTTTCTCGTTGTTCTTCTGCTGATAGAAGTACTGTCCGGCCTGCACCAACTGCACGCCGAAGTTCTTGTAGCGGTTCTGCGACTCCGAGCGGAAGCGGGGCTTCACCTTACCCTTCTCGTTGGGCAGCATGTCAAACTCGTCGCACTTCACGGCAGCCTCCCAGGCATCGATGCCTGCGCTGTACATCGTCAGGGTGTCATAGACCTCCTTCGTAATAGTACTCTTGGCTGCTGTCTCAGCGATGCCTGAGTGCTGTGTATAGAAGATGTCGCTATACTGATGCCACGCAGCAGCCTTGTCGAGCGTCTCGCTGGACGTGAGTGCAGGGGTAATCACTTTAACGGCTTCAGCGAATTGACCTTTACCGGCCAGTTTCTTTGCTTCTTTCACCAGGGCATCCTGGGCAAAGGCGGTGGTGGCAGCAGTTGCCATCAGGGCCATCATCACTAGTTTTCTCATGTTCATTATCATTAGTTGGTTAAACAATTATTCGTTATTAGTCTCAGGAGTCTCGTTAATCTCAGGCGTCTCTGGCACCTCGGCATTCTCAGGGGCGTTCTCCTCGGCCAGTTCCTCCTCGGTGGCTTTCTGCACCTTGCAGACGCTGGCGATGGTGTCGTTCTTCTTCGTCAGGTTGATCAGGCGGACGCCCTGCGTAGCACGACCCATGACGCGCACCTCGCTCACGTTCAGTCGGATGAGGATGCCGCTCTTGTTGATGATCATGAGGTCGTTCTCGTCGGTCACCACCTTGATAGCCACCAGACGGCCGGTCTTCTCGGTGATGGCCAGGGTCTTCACGCCCTTCGTGCCGCGTGCCGTCTTACGGTAGTCCTCAATGTCCGAGCGCTTGCCGTAGCCGTTCTCGCTGACCACCATGATGGTCTCCGTCTGCGGATCGTTCACGCAAACCATGCCTACTACCTCATCGTCGCCACCGTCCAGACGCATACCGATCACACCCGTGGCCACACGACCCATCGTGCGCACCTGGTCTTCGTTGAAGCGTACGGCACGTCCGTTGCGGTTGGCCAGCAGTATCTCGTTGCGACCGTTGGTCAGACGCACGCCTACCACCTCGTCGCCCTCATTGATATTGATGGCACGCACACCCGCAGCGCGCACGTTCCTATAGTCATACAGGCAGGTCTTCTTGATGACGCCCTGCTTGGTGGCAAACATCACGTAGTGCGACTTCAGGAAGTCCTCGTCGTTGAAGTTCTTGATGCGCAGCACGGCATTGATGGCATCGTCAGGCTCAATGTTCAGCATGTTCTGGATGGCACGGCCCTTCGAGTTGCGGTCGCCCTCAGGAATCTCGTAGCACTTCTGCCAGTAGCAGCGGCCCTTCAGGGTGAAGAACAGCAGCGTGTTGTGCATCGTGGCAGGATAGATGTACTCCGTGAAGTCGTTGTCGCGATGACGGGCACCCTTGGCACCCATACCGCCACGACCCTGAGCATGGAACTCAGAGAGCGGCGTGCGCTTGATATAGCCCATGTGGCTGATGGTGATGACCACAGGATCGTCGGGATAGAAGTCCTCGGCATTGAACTCGTGGTCGAAGGGGATGATCTCCGTCTTGCGCTCGTCGCCATACTTCTCCTTCACCTCCAGCAGGTCGTCCTTCATCACCTGCTTGCAGCGCTCGGGGTTGTTCAGTATTTCCTCCAGGTCGGCAATCAGTTTCATCAGGTCGTCATACTCCTGGTGCAACTGGTCGACGCGCAGGCCGGTCAACTGGCTCAGTCGCATATCGACGATAGCCTTCGACTGCAGTTCGTCCAGGTCGAAGCGTTTCTCCAAGTTGCGCTGGGCATCGGTAGGCGTAGCCGACTGGCGGATGATGTGCACCACCTCGTCGATATTGTTCACGGCGATGATCAAGCCCTCCAGGATGTGGGCACGCTCGCGGGCCTTACGCAGGTCGTACTGTGTACGGCGGATGGTCACGTCGTGACGATGCTCGATGAAGTAGCGGATGCACTCTCTCAGCGACAGCAGACGGGGACGCAGGCGCACGCCGTCGGCCGTCTTGATGGGCACCAGGGCGATGCTGTTCACGGAGAACGAACTCTGCAGGGCCGTCATCTTGAACAGTTTGTTCAGTATGACGTTGGCATTGGCATCGCGCTTCACGTCCACCACGATACGCATGCCCTGACGGCCTGACTCATCATTCACGTTCGAGATGCCCTCAATCTTGTGCTGTGTGGCCAGGTCGGCGATGTAAGCCACCAGGTCGGCCTTGTTCACGCCATAGGGAATCTCCGTCACCACAATCTTGTCGTGGGCTTCGCCAGCCTCAATCTCAGCCTTGGCACGCATCACGATGCGGCCGCGACCCGTCTCATAGGCATCGCGCACGCCCTGCAGACCGTAGATATAGGCTCCTGTGGGGAAGTCGGGACCAGGGATGTACTGCATCAGCCCGTCGGTGTCGATGTCAGGATTGTCGATGAAGGCACAGCAGCCGTCAATCACCTCGCTCAGGTTGTGCGTCGGCATATTCGTGGCCATACCCACGGCGATACCGTTGCCGCCATTGACCAGCAGGTTGGGCACCTTCGTCGGCATCCCGCTGGGCTCCTCCAGCGTGTTGTCGAAGTTCGGGTCCATATCCACCGTCTCCTTGTCCAGGTCGTCCATGATGTGCTCACCCATCTTCGAGAGGCGGCACTCCGTGTAACGCATGGCAGCAGGCGAGTCACCGTCTATGCTACCGAAGTTACCCTGACCGTCCACCAGCATGTAGCGCATGTTCCACTCCTGTCCCATACGGACCAGGGCACCATACACCGAGGAGTCGCCGTGGGGGTGATACTTACCCAGCACCTCACCCACGACGCGGGCACACTTCTTGTGCGGCTTGTCGCTTGTATTTCCAATGCCCATCATACCATATAATATACGGCGGTGTACGGGCTTAAATCCATCACGCACATCAGGGAGGGCACGAGCCACGATCACCGACATCGAATAGTCGATGTACGAGGACTTCATCTCCTCCTCAATGTTAATCTTCAAAATTCTGTCGTTGTCAAACGTCTGATCCACTGTCTAATTTACTATTTTATAATTTACTATTTTCAGTTTATTTTCATCTGGGCAATTTTTCCCAATTTCGCGTTTAAGGCCATTTTTAAGCCCGCTGACGCATTTTGCCCCTTTCTTTTCAGCCTACAAAGGTACTACTTTTTCGCCGAATAAAAAAAGATTTAAGCAATTTTTAACCCTCTGCCCGCATTTTAGAGTTTCCCCTCCTTTTAGATTACGATTTCCTCGTGATTACATAATCTCTTTTTCTTGTTTACGTTAATCGGTGTACTGTTAGGGAAGGCGATGCTGTAGGCCGCGTCGAGGGCTTTCAGATCTATCTTGTAATAACTGATGCCCGTCTTAAGAGCCACGATAGCACGGAGCAATTCTCGATGCTTACGAGGATAGAGCGAGGGCATAGGCAACTCGTTCCAGCCTTCCTGCGGCTCGTCATCGACGAGGGCCGCGTGGCACACTTTCCAGATGAAGTCATCGGTGGCCTCGGGGCCGAACCACGCCTTCAACACATTGCGGATGCAGAACCGCTTATACTGACCTCCGAGGAGGCGCCTCGTGCGCTCCAGCCTGCGCCAGAGCAACACGAAGCAATCTTGGGTATTAGAGATTGTCATTGTTTTTCTCGTTTTCTCGTTTTCTCGTTTTCTCGTTTAAACGATTAATCGGTTAATCGTTAAATCGATTCTTCAAAAATCAATTTTGACCAAAATGACCATGACCACTTTGACCGCTAATGCGGTAGCCGCTCGAGCTCCGCTCGCTTTCATCAAGCGAAGCGACTGAAAGAAATTATTCACTGTTCACTATTCACTTTTCACTTTTCTGTACCGACCATCGTCGGTCAGAAAGACCAGTCCCTGCTTGCGCCAGTTCTTCAGCATCTGCCGGACGGTGTTGTGGTTCACGCCTGCCCCCTTCACCGCAACGCTTTGTTGCATCGCCTGCTCGAAGGTAAACTGGATGTCCAGTCGCTCAAAGATAGAGTCGTTCTTGCCGCGCTTGGTGCGCTCACCGTTCAGATTGCCCGCATAGTCGCGACTCGCGAAGGCGTTCTCGATGCGGTCGCGGAAGAAGTAGAGGGCATTCTCAAGTAGCGAGTCGGCAATCACATCGTAGGCCTCCAGCATGGTGGGTGTCTGCGCTTTCAATAGCAACTCCTTCCACAGGTTCGGACATTGCTTGAGGCGACTCTCGGCGCCGCTCAACCCGTGCTTCTGAATCAACGTTTCGCACACCTTGCAGAGCATCAGACAGCAGGTCATTCTTTGAGCCGTGACGCAGACACGGAAGCGCTGACGGGCACGGGTTCGGTCATCGTTCTTCATCGTCTCCAGACGGATGCGCTCCACCCATTCGCGACCTTTCGCCTCCAACTTCGGCAACACTACCTCACCGTACATCTGCGGTAGCAGGTGGGCTATCTGTTGGATGCGGTCACGCTGGCGGTCGGTCAGCACAGGTGGTTTGTCCTCCAAGGGAGAAAAGGTGTTGTCGGGCGTGCGGGCTACGGCGATACGGCTCTGGAAACCATCGGTGTAATTGTTCACCACACGATAGAGGGCATCGGGTGTGCCGCACATCGTGACGTTCCACAACAGTTTGTCGATATGCACGTTCACCGCATCTGCACTTCGCGCCTCACGCTCGTACTTGGTACCGTCGTAACTCTGGCGAAGCATCACCGAGAAGTCGCTCATGGTCGATTTCCACTTCTGTGCCACCGTGTCGGCCTCAGGCGTGAATGAGAAGGCGTGCTTGCCCTCGGTGTTGGCCAGTCGCTCAGCGAGGTTGGCAACGGTGTTGTTCAGCGTCAAGCAGCGCACGGGCAACTTCGGTTCCTCGGGCTGCTCCTTCTTGTTCTTCGCCGCCCGCTTCTTGGCACGCCATTCGTCCTCCTGCATCTGGTACATCTTGTCCAGCGCCGCCACCTCACTCATCCAGGCCTCCACCACAGGGTCGATACCACC
>Ga0256407_10008180_pt1 | contig 15450 bp, 2 predicted proteins | sample RumenRJG_04DNA_FD_193489 | JGI IMG/M metagenome (GOLD analysis project Ga0256407, IMG submission 193489) | Bovine rumen microbial communities from Lethbridge, Alberta, Canada - RJG_04 | ecosystem: Host-associated > Mammals > Digestive system > Stomach > Rumen | place: Canada: Alberta | collected...
TTTCATTTTGTTTTTTTTATTTTTTAAAATTGTTTTATTATTTATTTTTTTTTATTAAATATTATTTTTTATTTTTATTTCATTTAATAATATTTTTTTTAATTATTGTAATTTTATACTACAAAAAAGATTGTAAATAATAAATTTTTGAATTTAAGAAAAATATTATATTAATTATTCTAAATTGTGAAATTGAATTTTTAATAAGAATAAGATAAAATAATTTTTATTTAAAATATTTTTGTAAAAATAATTTATAAAACTTTTTTTTGATAAATTAATGTCTTTGCAAACATCATATCAAAGAAATAGTAAGACAAATTCTGTATTTGATTTTACAAAAATAAAAAGGAGTACATTACTATATAATTAAAATTAGAAAGTCTAAATACTGAGACATATTTAAATAAAAGTAATTTATCAAATAAATCAAATTTAAAAAAATTTACAAAAAAATCATTTACTGACACTTCAAATGGTAAAATACAAAATTCTATAGAAATAAAACAAAGTATTTTATTAAATCATTTTCCAGAATTATCAAAATTTTTTGGTCAAATGACATCAGATGAAATAAAAGTTTTATATAAAAAATTTGGGAATATAATATTATTTATTGATATATTTTCATTTGTAGCTGATTTAATAGTAGTAACTTGGCTTTATTTTAATCATTTCGATTATAATAAAAATGGATATAAACCAGAAAAAAAAGATAATATAATAAGAATCATATGTTTAGCATTATCATTAGGAGTTATAATTGCTTTATGTATAAGATATAAAATATATGTCCAATATCAAAATGTGAAATTTATGCTTAGTTTAAAAGCAACAATTCCCAATCAAAAAATAAGTTTTTTAAAATTGAGTTTAGAATCAATTTGTCATGCTATTCAACCATATCCATATTTAGCATGTAATTTTGAAATAAATAGTTTAGGTGTTAATGTAACATATTCTTTAGATATGATTCTTTTTACATTATCAATTTTTAGATTATATGTTATTTTCAAAGTTTTTAAAGTTTATAATACATATACAAATAGTAGAGGACAAAAAATAAATACTTTTTTTGGAAATTCAAATCAATGGATGTTTTTATATAGAACTAATTTAAAAGCAAATGGTTTTAAAACTTTAGCTTTAATATTTTTAATAATTATTTTAGCAGGTTCATATACTTTTAAAATATTTGAAAATTATCAACAAGATGAAGAAACTTCAGATTTTGGAAATTTTTTTAATTGTTTATGGTTTATTGCTCAATCAAATGCTAATTTAGGTTTTGGTGATTATGTTCCAGTTACTTTAGTAGGAAGAATAATTGCTGGAATTGTTTGTATGAGTGGAGTATTTTTAAAAAGTCTTTTTACAGTATCAATGTTAATGTTTATTTTAATTATTGATGAAAATGAAAAAAAAGCTTTTGCAGAAATAAATTTATTATATAAAAAAGAACAATTAAACAATGGTTACAATATTTATTTTAATAATTACATTAAAACAAAATTTACTATTTTATTAGAAGATAGTAAAAAAAAAAATTTAATGGAAATTATAAATATGAAAATAGGATTAAAAATAATAAAAGAAAAATATTTTTTGAGATTATTAGCAAGTATGAAAATTCCATTAACATTAAGTGAATTTTGTAATTTTGTAAAAACACAATGGGAACCACAAGCAGAAGATACTGTTGAATGGTATAGAGAGAGAATTGATACATTTCACCAATTTAATGATTTTTTATGTGATCATATTCAAAATTATCAAAATGAAGTTTTAGATTGTTATGTTGGAAATACAAAAATGGTTAATTTAGTTTCTTTTATGTTTTTATGTGGAAATATGTTTCCAATTGGAAGTGAAAAAGATATTAAAGGTGATAATTTAGTTTCTATTAAAGTTTTTGAAAAGAAAATTAAAGAGTTTCATTTACAATATTTTGATAAAAAAATTAATGTTAATAAAAAAAGTAAAAATCAAATTAATGAAAGAAAAAGAAGAAGTTTATTTCCTGCTATTTTAGAAAAAAATTATGATAGTGATGATGAGAAGAAATTAACTAGTAGTTTTGCTAATGAAGAAATTATTTCTTATAATGATGAACTTATTAGTGAATATGATGATTATACTTCTTATATTTCTGGTTCTGAAAGTAATTCTTTATATAATAAAAGTAATTATTCTGATTAAATTGTTTTATTGTGTTTTGCATTTTATTTTTATCATTATTGTTTTTTGTTTTTAATATAATGTAAGAGTTATTTTTATTAAATATTATTTTTTTAAAAATTATAATATAAATATTATTATAATTTTTTTATCTATAATATCTCCACTAACAATGTAAGGAATCTTTAATTTCATCATAATTATTTATCAATAATATTTTCATAATTTCTTTATTATTATCATAACTGACTTTATAAATTTTCAAAACTATGATTCTTTTCAACATTTTTAAAATATTTACATCCATTTTATTAGCCCATAGAAACATTTTTTTAATAGGTTTATTTATTGTCTCTTTTTTTAATTTTATTATAATATATAATTGTGTATTATTATAGATCATAAACAGTGTTTTGAGAAGTATCAAAAACAATAAAAAAGAAATTAACTTTTCAATAAACTATTCTTTATCTTTACCATTTCCATCAAATGATCATATTATAAAAATCTAAATACATATTTCTTTTATCATATTAATTAATGTTTTAAAATATATTACATAAACTTCTATTCGGCTTGTTTCGGGTTTAAATATTTTTGTAATTTTTCAAATATTTTAATTTTCTATTTTTATTTAAATCATGAAAAAATAATGAAATCATTCTTGAAGTGTCATTCTTTTAACTGGAATTAAATAATTTAATAAATCTAATTGTTTTTTTATTGATGGATTTTAATTTGGAAAATCATTTATTTCATTAGTATTTATTGATTTATTTTATTTTTTCAAAAAAATCCATATATGTTCTTACAAAAATTATTTTTTATTTTTTTAATAATATTTTTTATTTAAAAAAACTATACAAAATTAAAATTTAAGATAAAATTTTAAAAAACAATTTTTAAAATTATTTATTCTTTTATTTTTTTATTTTTCTTTTTTGCTACATTTTTTGCTTTTTTTGCTACTTCTTTAGTTTCAGCTTTTACAACATCTTCAAGCTTTTCATCAACTATTTGTTTATCTCCTCCTAAAACATCGTATAAATCAATAGAATGTCTAACCTCAACTCTAAACTTATCATTCATATCATTTAATTCTTGATCAAATCTACTATCTTCATAAATGACTAAATCCCATAAATCCATCTTACTTTTTAATACATCAAATAAATCAATATCAGGTCTTATTTCTTGATCTTCCCTTATTCCACTTAAATATCGAGAAATGAATTTTCTTATTACAGTTGGTAAAATAGATTTTTTAATAACATAATTATTAGCATTTTCAAGACTAAAATAATTTGCAATTTCATTTTGTCCTCTTTCATCTATTTTATCTCTATATTTTATATCTACATTTTGTAATACTTCACCATAACTAAGTAATTCAATATAATTATAAATTTCAATTAAATGCTCAACTCCAAAAGTAAATTTATTGAATAATGTTTTACAATCATCTGATAAATTAATATAAGAAGGGAATTCTTCGTCATTAATAATTTCAGTTAAATTCCCTTTTTCATTTCCATATCCCTCTTTATTTAAATAAAAAATTAACATTTGAAGAGAAAATAAAAATTCTTTTGAATTATTACCTTTATTATTTAATAAATTTCTTTTTTGTTCTTCTGTTAATGGAATTTGTTGATATCTTTGAATAAAATCATTCAATATTGTTGAATTTTTTCCATGATAAGCTTCAAATTCATATACTATAAACTTTTGTTCATTCAAAAATTTCCTTTTTCCAACTAAAAGTATTTTACCTAATTCTTCTTCAATTGAATTTAAATCATAAATTATTTCTTTATAATTAAAGTAATCAACACTATTATCATCCTTAAAACAATTTCTAAAAGAAAATTGATATAATATATCATTTAAAGTATCATATTCATTTGAATTAAATTCACTTAAATTAATTATATCACTTTTAGTTGCATTTTGTGCTAAAATACTATTTTCTAATTGTTTTTGGAAGAAATGTAAAATATTATCTTTATTAAGGTAAGGTGAAACAGAATCAATAAATAAATTTTGTGCCTCAATAAAATAATAATAAGCTCCTGCAATATTCATTCCAAATTCAAGTTCTCCATCATCATTTAATACTGAAGCTAATGGAGAAGTTTTTATTATTTCCTTACATGTTAATCTTTGACAATTATATTGTTTTATATCCTTATAAATATCATCCCAACCTTCCTGAAAATCTTTAAATAATTTTTCTAATTTAAATTGTTCAATAACATCTTTTATTTTTTTTTGTTTTGCTTCATTTCTTGATATATGAAAAGAAAATTGTTTAATTAATTGATTTTCAAATGGATTTATTTTAATTAAGTTTTGTAATTTTTCAATTCTTTCATCATTTTTATACCTAAGAAATGATTTTAAAACAGGGAATTCTGACTCATCATTATATTTACTTAATATTTTTTGTAAATGATCTTCATTTGGATAACTTTGAGAAGTGAAATATTTAAAATATGGAAAATTTTCTTCATCATTTAATGAGTCTTTATATTCTCTCATTATTTTTTCAAATTGTGATATTGAATTTAATCCTGAATTTTGAATTTTAAATAAATTAAAATTTTCATCATATTTTTCAATATTTTCTTTTACAATTGTATCAATTTTATTCTCAAATTCAGTTCTTTTTTCTGGTGTATTAAAATTTTCATAATTTTGAATGCATTCAAAAAATTTCGGAAAAATTTGTTGAATAAATACTTTGATTTCAATATTTTTGTCTTTCAATTCATTTGACATAAAATTCCAATTTTCAAGTAAATAATCAAGAAAACTTTTTTCGGATTTGATTTTATCTTTAAAATCATTTTCATTTACATTTTCATTAAAATAAAAAACGGAAAATAATATGAAATTCAAAAAACTAAAAGTAAAATTTTCTAAATTTCTTATATTTTTAGTATCTTCTAAATCCATTAAATTACAAAATCCTTGTGTTATTTGAGAAAATTCTTTTTCTACAACATTTTTTTTAAAATCTTTTAAAATCATTGATTTTATAGGTGTTTTTTTTGGATAATAGGACCTTGCTTCAACACTTTTTTGTTGAGCTTCATTTAAATAAACTCTAAAATGACCTTCTCTTTCAACTAAAATATGATTTTCTCCTCCAACATCTTCACCACAATTACATTTGAAAGTTTGATTTGGTAATCCACATGGATCAATAAAATAAGATTGATTACAAGAACAAATATAACATCCACAACTTGGATTATTCTTTGTTTCTAAATCTCTTTTAATTTCATAATATGATGAAATTAAAAGATTAAATGAAGGTTGTCCACCTGGAATATAAGAATTTTTTAATAAAATAACACAACTTTTTCCCATAATTTGAGAATAAAATGAATTATTATTTAAAGATAAACATTGTAATGCTATTTTATATGCTGTTAATATACAAATTAATTTATCAATTGTATTTATCTTATCTTTTAAATCTTTATTATAAAGTTCTTTATTAAATAAAACTTTTGAAAAGTAATTCATTTTATGAGCTAATTTTTGATTCAAAATATCTTGAAGATATTTTAATCTTTCATCAATATTTTTTTCAGGCTCTATGTGAAAAGATAAAATCTGATTAATTGATAAATCTACAAATGAATAAAAATTTATTGGATCATTTATAAGTTTAATGCATTCTTGTTTTTGGTCATTTTTTAAAAAATATTGAGAAACTTTTCTATAATTTTCAATATTATTTAGATCAAAAAATAAATATTCTAATACATTTTTTTCATTATTTTTTTCATTTTGATTTTCCATTTGAATTTTGTCAATCTCTCTCCAATTTTTATATTTATCTTTCCCAATTTCATCATGAAAGCTATAATAATCATTAAAATGTATTTGGAATAATAATTTTAAAAGATATATTTTAATTACATTTCTAAATGGAATTTTTTTTTCAAAAAGATATGATTCAATTGTTTCTGCTTTTCCAAATTTATCAAGATGATTTAATATAATATCAACATAATTATAGAAATAACATTTAAGATAAGCAATTGAATAAATTAATCCTAAATGATATAAAGGTTTTAATTCATTTTTTTCTTCAATAAATTGTATACTTTTTTTTAAATATTTATAGGATAATGAATCTAGTTTTTCTTCATATTTGTTTAATTCTTTTTCTTTATATTCTATATTTTTATTATTTTCCTCTATAGTATTGAAAAACTGATTTATTTTACTTTCATATATATATAAAAAAATTTCATCAATTATTATATTTTTTTTTGAATTTATCGTATTTAAAATTATATTATTATTGTTATCTACAAATGAAAGAAATTCTTTTTCTTTTTCATCTTCTTGAACATTTTCATCATCTTCTTCATCATTTTCATCATTTTCAATGTCATAAGAACTTTTTGGAATTAATTCGTCATCATATTTTAATAATAAATTAAATAAAATTTTGGATTTTACTAAAATAGAATCATCATCACATATAATTTCAAATAAAGATTTTCTGAAATCAATAGCTGGGATTTGTCTATATTTATCACAATAAATATCTACTATTATATTTGAATAATCATTAGGAAAAGTATTTTTAATAAATTCAAATTCATTTTTTAATTCATTTTTAGCATCTTCAAAAGAATTATTTTTACTATAATTAATTTCATTTGTAATAAACTTAATAAATTCATTTACTTTTTCTAAAGTTCTTTGTTTAATTAATTTTAATCCTTCAGAAATTATTACAATTTGAGAAAGAATATAAATACCTCTAATTACTATTTTCAGAGAATTTCTAATTTGAAATATAACTTGTAATGTTGATTTTAATGATTCAAAAAATTGTTGAGTTTTTTCTTCGTTTAATTCAGAAATATTATTAAAAGATAAATATATACTTTCTAATATTGCTTCAATTAATGAGTAAAATGGTTCATTAATTATTTTTTTATATTCTTCATTATTTTTTTCTTTTGAATAATCAATTTTTTTATCATCAATAATATTTTTTATTGAATATAATAGATTTGGAATAATTTGTGATAATTCATCAAATATTCTTAAAATTTCATTTAAAATATCTTCATGACTTTTTATCCATAAAATTGATTGACTAAAGAAAAAAAAATCTGATATATCTTCGCTTTGAGGAAACTTCAGTGAAATAATATAATTAAGGAATTCTCTTATATGTTTAATATTTTTGTGTTTAAATTTCTGAATTATGAAAATTGTATAAAAATCTTCCTGAATTAAGGAAAATATTTCTTTATTCAAAGAATTATCTTTTTGCCTTTGAATAATAAATTTAAATAATTCAATTCTTTCACATTCAAATTTAATATTTTGATACATTCTATTTTCTTTTATTTCAAATTCTTGAACATTTGTTTTTTGTTGTTGTTCTTCTTCAATACTATCATTCCTAAAGTCATCTTCTAATTTAAAGTATTTATTTTTTATTTCTTCAATAGAACTATTTAATTTAAAAATCGATTCATTAATCATAGGAATATTTAATCCTAAAATAGTAGTTATTCTATTTTCTTTAACTTGAGTTCTTACATTTATAAATTTAATATCTATTTTTTTTAAATATTGTTCAGATAAAATTTCTATTTCTTGATAACTTGATTTAGGTTGTAATAATATAGGAAATACACCATCCCTTTCAGCTTTTACAATAAATTTAATAAAAAATAGTTTTAAAGTATAATCAAGATTTTTTCTTATAATTGATAAAAAGTCACTATCTGTTTTTTCAAAATTATTTCCGAAAAATGTTGAATATAATAATGATTGTGATTCTTTATCAATAAAATCAATTAATTTATTTTTTATTCTTTTTTTTAATTCCTCATTTTTAATAAGTTTTTCAACAACATTTTCATAATAATTATCTATAGAAACTCCTTCTATTATATTATCAATATCATATGATATTGTTGTAAATGATGGGAAAATTAATTTATCAAATTGTCCATCCATATCATAAACATTTGGATTTGAATAAAGTTCTATATTTTTTAATTCAAGTATCTCAGTTATTAAAATATCTTTTCCATTTAAATTATCTATAAAGGTTTGATCATATGGAGATAAATATGATATAAAATTGGTATTTTCAATTGGATTTTCATTTGGCAAATATTTAATTTCTCTTTTCATATATATTATAAAAATTATTGCTTTGTTTTTTTTTTCTATATTATTATTTTCATCATATTTTAAATTATTCTCATATAAAAATTGAATATGATTTAAATGTTCAGAATTGATGGCATGAATTTGAAAAATTAATACATTATATTTATCATTATATAAAAATTCCTGAATACATTTTTCTAATATTTTTTCTGAACAATTTTCTTCAATTATTTTTTTATAAATTGAATTAGAATTTATTGTTCCAAAAATTTCATTTTTTACTTCTAATCCTTTCATTAATGAATCTAAAATATGTGAAAAAGTATAAATTATATTTTTTTTATTTTTCATATTTTCTAAATAGTGATATAAACTTCTATGTTCAGTTGAATTATAAATTGAAATAATATTTTGATAATCTATTGGATATTTTGATTTAAAAACAGAATTACTTGCAAAAGCAATTAAATCTTGTGAAAAATTTGGTATAATTTTCTTAAAAACTTCTTCTTTAATTTCTAAAAAATCGTTTTTATTTGAATTATAAATAAGACCATCAATTTCATCTTTATTAATATTTATTAATTGTTTAGATAAATCAATTTTACAATCCTTTTTATCATTTGATTCAATTAAAGTTTTTAATATTTTTGAAATATCTTTAGATAATTTTACTTGTTCTTTTGTTAATAAATCTTTAAAAGATAAAACATGTTTTTCAAATCTATTTAAAAATGGAGGATCTTGATTTCTAATTTGATCTTGATCAATTAAAACAACAATTCTACAATCAGCATTAACTTCAACAGACAAATCATGTGCATAACCTAATGCAATTCTTGCATATTTTTTTCCTGAAATATATGTGAAATTTTGATTAAATAAATCATATAAAGAAGGATATATTGATTCTAAATTATTCATAATAATTACATTACCATTTTCTGTTGCTACTTGTATTCTATTGATTATTGATGCTGAATAATATTCATTTTTTAAATCATCTTCAAAATGACTTCCTAAAAAGAATATATATTTTTTTTGTAAATCTTCTAAAATTGCTCTAATTAAAAATTGACTTATTGAGGAATTTGATATAATTAAAAGAAATCTACTTTGATTATCTTTTATATTATTTTCAATAGCATTTTTGACATCATATTTATCTGAACTATCACAATATTGGAAATTAGAAAAAATTGATTTAAATGTTTGAATTGATTTTTCTCTACCTCCAAAATTTCTTTCAATACTATTAATGGCAATTGAATTTGGATTTTGATCTTCTCTAATATTTTTTAAATTCCTTGCAGCAATTTTAATTAAATGATAAAAATCTCTTGTACCATGAAATTCTGAATCAAATTTAGATTTTGCAACTTCTTTTTTAAATAAAAAATATGATTTTGATAAATTATCAAAAATTGATTGATATTTTATTCCTAAACCATTTTCAAATTCATCAGCAATTGCAATTGCAGTTTCTTTTAAATCATCTTCATCTGGTTCTGGAACAGAATGAAAAACAGTTCTATTCATTTTTGAAGCATCTAAACTCCAATTTGAAATACCAACAAAAGCAATTTTTTTTGAATCTTCATTTTCATCATATTCTAATTGAGAATGAATAACTTTTAAAGGATTATTTGGGGAAATTTCTGCTAATCCCATTTCATCAAAATATAATACAGAAATTAAATTTTTATTATTTTCTCCTTTTGGAATTTTATTTCTTGTTATATTAAATGCTTCTAAAACTCCTTGGGATGTACTTGTTATAGAACCTTGATATGGAGTAATTTTAATTGAAGGTAATTTTTGAAAAAATGGAGATTTTGATTTTTTTCCTTTCATTGCAATATCTATTAATTTTATACTTAATGATTTACTACATCCTGGTTTTCCACAAATAATAATTGGTATTTTGTTATTAATACATACAAATAATGCAAATAAATTTTCAAGTAAAATTCTATTTTTTGCAATTCCTTTTTCTATTTCAAAATCTTCAACAATTTTATTCTGAAATTCTTTTACAAATTTTTGATAATTAAAATCCTTCATTATCAATTCACTAAATTGATTTCTTAAATTTTTATCAGTCATTCTAATAAAGTAACATATATATATGCTTAATAAAACGGCACTATATTCTATTGATATATTATAATTATTTAAAATATTATGAAATAATTCTTCATTTTCTTTTATAAAATATAAAAACCATTCAAATAATATAACATATCTTCTTACTTCTCTAAGACTTACACTAGAACTAAAATTATTTTCTCTTATGAAATTTTGGGCTTTAATTACACAATTAATAGAAAATTGGATAAAATCATCATTTTCTAATAATTCAAAATCTTTACTATATTTACTAATTGGTTGTGTGATCATACTTTTAATATATTTTTCTTCATCTTCTTTTTTTAAACTTCCAAAATCAAAAACAAAATTAAGTAAAGAATGGGGCAAAGGATTAACTGAATATACTAAACTTCTAACTTTTTGTTTATCATTGACTAATCCAATTTGCTCAATTTTTTTTTCATATCTTCTATAAGGATTACATGCACCAATAAATGTTACCTTATCTTTTAATTTTTTTCCTTGTATTGTACCTTTACACATCATTTCACTTATTAATCCCATTGAATTACATGTATTAATTTCATCAAGGAATACCCAAATCTTATTGTCCTTTAATTTATTATTATTATCATTTTCAGTTAACTTATTTTCCTCTAATTTATTATTATTATCATTTTCAGTTATCTTATTTTCCTCTAATTTATTATTATCATCTTCAGTTACCTTATTTTCCCCTAATTTATTATTATCATCTTCAATTAATTTTTTTTCATATACAAAATTAATTATATCTTTATTTGATATACCAGCATGAATATTTAAAGTTTCCATTATATTTCCTTTCAATTTTGAAATAATTCTTATTAAAGATGTTTTCCCACATCCTGTTTCACCCATCATAATAATGGGAACTTTTGCTCTTATTTTCAAAGTAATAAGAATTAATTTAATAAAATTATCAGTAGTAAAGACATAATTAGGGTCAACTTCAAGTAAATCTTTAATATCTTTATTGAGATCAAATACTTTATTTATTTCCTCTAAAAATCCTTTATTATCTAATAAAGTATAATTAATAAGATTTGTATTTTCTCCATTTACATTATTTGAATTATATAAATCATATAATTGCTGATATTCTTTAGAATTTTTTTCTTTTATTGTTATAATACTTAAAGTCATTTTATCTTCATTTAAAAATACAATACTGGTTTTTTCGAGAAGTTCATTAAAAGAAATAATTTGTTTATCTGTTAAATAATTCATCGCTTTTTTTAATGCTTCATCTTCATTGAAATTTCCACTTTGACTTTTTGATGTTTCAATTTGTCCATTTAATAAACTATCATATGCACTTTTTGTACAATATTTTGTTAATTTAATTAATGATTCAATTATAAAACTTCTTATTGTTCTAAGTGATGGTTTTCTAAATTCTTCTGAAGAAAGTCTTAATTGCTCAGAATTTAAAAAAAAATTTCCACTTAAAAATTTAAGTTGTTCTCCTAATACATTAATAAATGAATTTAATTGATAAAAAGTAATATTTTCATTTTCTTTTTCAGAAAGATATTTTTTAATTAATTCTCCACCTGTTTTATTATCAATTACTTCTAATTGTTCTAATTCTTGATATATTCCTTTATTTAATTCTTCAGGTTGGTTTTCAACTTTTCCAATTTTTGTTTTTTCTTTAAATTCTTTATCAATATCTTCACAAATTTTTTCAAAATATACAAAAATATTAATATTATTTATTTCTTGATTATCTAAGTAATATAGATATTGAGAAACTAATTGAAAATTTGAATCAAATTTAGGTGAACCAATTATTGGTGGAATTTTTTCTCTATTAATTATAACTTTTTTGAAATATTTTAATGTAGGATAAATATCAAAAGGATTTATGAATCCAAATGGGGTTTCAATTTTAATTTTAAATTCTTTTCCATAATATATAAAATCATAATTAAGTGAATAATATTTCATTATAAGGAAACAAAATAGAAAATCTCTTATAATATTTACTAATTCTTTTGTATTTGTATCTAAAATATCAATATGTAACGCAACTGCATCATCTTTAATCATTTTTAATCTTTCTAAAATTTCTTCTTTAGTAAAATCACCTTCAATTGGGAAATAATAATATTTGTAATTATCATTTATTTTATTAAATTCTTTTTTAATTAATTCTGATTTTCCAATTCCAGAAGCATCTGAATAATAAATTTCAATTTCATTTTCATCTTCTATTAATTCATTAAAATCTACATCTGCAGGATCAAAATAATGATGATTTTTTATTTGTTTTATTTGATTAATTAAATCAGATGTTGTACTTAAATAAATGAATAATAAACAAGATTTTATTTTACCATCCATTTCTAAATATAATTCTTCAAGTAAAGTCAGTAAAAAATTTGATATTTCTAAATCTAAATATTCTGGTTTTAAAATTACAAAAAGTGTATATGATTCACATTTTATTGCCCTGTAAATAAAAGAAATAATTTCCTCTCTTCTTGTTTTTGATGAACATAATAGAAATGTTTGTGCACAAGGTAAATTTTTAGTTAGATATTTGGTTGCTTTAATTGTATCTTTTTCATAAGTTTGATTTGAACTTAAATAAGTATAAAGACCATTAAATCCATCAATTTTTATTTTTGATTTCTCAAATATTTTTTCTATTGTAATTTTATTTTCAGTAAATATTTCTTTAACATATTCATTTATACATTCATATAAATTTAAATTACTATTTTGGTCTGTTAATATGAAATTAGATTTTTTCAAATTATTATTTGCTGTAATGAATTTATCTATGTAACTTAAATCAAATTTATTATCTTTATTATATAGATTATGATAAATTTGAGAAAGTTGTTTCCCAAATAATAATCTTAAATAAGGAAGATTTAAATATCCATTTTTTTCTGCTTTTTCTTGTTCATTAAAAATTGATTCTAAATTATTTAATAATTCTTTAACTGAACCATAATCTTTTCCATTGCATATACACTCTTCATTTCCATTATTTATTTTAATTACACAATTTATTTCTTCAATATATCCTTTTGAAGAAATACCTTCTAATAATTCTAATACTTTTTCTATTTCATCTATTATTTTTAAAAATTGTTTAATTTCTTTTTCTCTTTTATTTTCTTTATCTTTCACTTTTTGACGAAGTAATATTTTATCTTTTATTTCAAGTATTTCTCTTAATGTTTTAGTTTTTATTGAAGTTTCATTATCTTTATTTTGATTATATTTAATTAAACATATATATTCATTATTATCATTTTTAATTTCAAATTCACTTGATAAAATAATAAAATGTATAATCATTTTTGCATAACCTGATGTATCCATTGCCTTAACAAATAATTCTTCTATTGTATTAAATTTTTTAGATATTTCATTTAGGGAAAATAATAATTCTTTTTCATTTTTTAAGAGTTCATCTTTAAATATTTGAAAAAATTCTAAATCTTTTTTTGTATTATTTTTTATTAATTTTTCTTTGAAAGTAATGATGTCTATTAATTTTTTTATATCTGTCTCTGATACTATTTCATCATCTATATCACCTACTAATTCTTCTATTTTTTTTATATCTTCTTCAGTTTTAGGAATAATAAAAGAAAGAAAATTTTCGTTTTCAAACATTGTAATTATAAAATTAATATAAGATGATTGTTCAAAATTATCAATTAAATTAGTATCAAATTGATAGATATCATCTTTAATTTTATCTAGATTTTCAAAAATATAATTATCATTTAATTCATTTTCTATGTTATTTAAATCATCATAAAATTCAGTTTGATTTACTTTAAATTGTATAATAAAAGATTCACACCCTTTAATATAAGCCAATATTTTGTCTTTTATTTTAAGAATGTATAAATAAATCTCCTGTGTTTCAAGATTTTTTTGAGAATTATTAAATAATAGGACATTAAGACATTCAAGTTCTTTTCTTATCATTTCTCTAGTTTCTAACAAATTTAATATTTTTTTAAGATTTGGGATTTGCTCTAAATTTGTAAATAAATTTGTTGCAATTATTTTAAATTGATTTATTGTATCATCTAAAATTTCTTGATCTCCTTTATTTTCATTTTGTTTTTCATTTGAATAAATATAATTAAAAATTGAAGAATCCTTATATTTTAATATTATTAAAGCTTCATTATATAATTTATTAATTTCTGATTTTGAATTGATATAGTCTATTGATTTTTTTAAATTAATTGTATCCATATCCTTCTTCATTTCTTCATATAATGTTATTTTATTTTTATCTTTGGTAAAACATACTTTTAAATAATTAATTACTTTTTCTAATTTTTGTAAAAAGTCAAGAAATATTTGCATTTTATTAATTAAATCTTCTTTATAGGATGGAATTGTTTCTTTTTCATTAAAAAAAATAATTTTTAATCTTTCATCTAATTTACCTCCTTTTTCTAAAGAATCTAATTTTTCAATTTTATCAAATTTAATATTAAATTGTTCTAATTCTGTTTTTAATGATAAAAGAGTTTGTTTTGACTTTATAATATAGTCAATATCATTATATTTATCATTATTCAAAGCACCTAATTGTATAAAATTATTTAAAAATTCCATATTTTCATTTTCATTTTTTTCGTAAAAATCTTCAACTTTAATATATCTTTTATTTACTTTTCCAAAATATTTAATTAGTTCAATTTTATCATTTTCATTTTTAAAGTTAGCAAAAATATGGGCACATGTTTCAACTGTTAAAATATTTTGTCCAGTAAGATATGCTAGAATATGATTCTTTACATCTTTTTGTTCATTACAATGATTCATAATATATGAATAAATTAAAATTAAATCATTTGGATTTATATATTTTTCCATTTCTTTTAATAAATCTTTTGAAATAACAGGAGATAGAATAAATATTTGAATAATAATTTTGGAAAAAATAAGATAATTATTATCATTATCATCATCATTTAATTTCAAATT
>Ga0256407_10008181_pt1 | contig 15449 bp, 7 predicted proteins | sample RumenRJG_04DNA_FD_193489 | JGI IMG/M metagenome (GOLD analysis project Ga0256407, IMG submission 193489) | Bovine rumen microbial communities from Lethbridge, Alberta, Canada - RJG_04 | ecosystem: Host-associated > Mammals > Digestive system > Stomach > Rumen | place: Canada: Alberta | collected...
ATTATTATAATTATTATTTGATTCTTCCATTAAAACTTTTTTATAAATAATAATTTTACAAAATTTTTTTTTAATAGAATTATTTTGTTAATTTATAAATTAATAATATATGAATTTATATTTATTATAAAATTAAAAAATTTCACAATTATTATCATTATTTTTATCTTTATTTTCTTTTTTAGGAATTTTATCTTTTAACTCATTTATATCATTAATTTTATAATTATTATTAGTTTGAAAAAATGAAATCATGTCATTAGATAAAAAAGAAAGTAAATCACTATTAATATTTGAATTATTATTTTCATTTAAATTCTTAAGTAAAATTTCAGAATTTAAAGAAAGAAAAGTAGAATCTTGAAAAAGAGTATTACCATTAATTTTACCTATATTATTAATATTATTATTATTTAAATTTTTATTATCATTAATAATATTTACCCCTTTAGGAATAATAATATTAGTTTTTTCTTCTATTTCATCATCATTACAATCACAAGAATTTTTTTCATAAACATCATCATAATTTATAATAGTAGAATTAGTATATTCTTCATTATTATTAATATTATTATTAGTATTAGTTTGAGTTATATTTGTATTAATATTATTAATATTTGTATTATTATAATTATTTGAAAATTCAATATTTGAATGTAATTCACTTATTTTTTCTTCATCTTTATCTAATAAATCTTCTATTTCTTTAAATTTTTTTGATATACAATTTAATAATAAAGTATAAGTCTGAATTCTTTGTTCTGATGAAGTTATAATTTCTTCATTTATTTCTTTTTCATTATTTAAATAATTATTACTTGAATTATCTTGTAACATATCTGCATTAATTATATTAAATTTAGTTTCTATATTTTTATTATCTTTTTTAATTTTATTTTGACCAATTAATTTTAATTTATTTGTTAATTCTTTTAATTCATTTTTTTGTTCTTTTGATATAATTATTTCTTTTTTTTCCTTTACATTAAATAAAGTTTTAAATGTTGAAATTGATGATAAAATAATTGATTCTTTATTTTTACTTTCATCAATAATAATTTTTTCACTTTCTTCAGTTCTTAAAGTTGAAGGAGTAAAACTTTTTTTCATTATTTTTTCTTTATCTTTTGATGAATTATTAACTGGAAAATTTTTATAAAATATTTTTTCTTTATTACTAATTACACTTTTTTTTAAATTTTTCATATTATTATATTTTTTAACACTAATATTTTTTTTCTGATATAAATTTAAATTATATTCTTTTTCTTTTATTGTATTTCTATAATAATTCTTATTTATAATATTAGTATATCGATTTTGTAAATCAATAGAATTTTTATTTTTCTTTTTATCATTTTTTTGTAAATTAACATTATTATTATACTTATTAAATTTAGGTAAAATTTTTTTTGGTTTTGATTTTGAATTTGAATGATTATTTATATTTTCATTTGTATTACATATATTATTATTTATTTGAATTGAATCTTGAAAATTTATTTTTTTAACAGTTTCTTCTAAATTATCTGTATTAAAATACATATGTTTATTTTTATGTCTTTCAAATTCAGATGATGCAATTAAAGGTTTATATGAGAATTTTTGAAAATGTTTTTTTGCTTTTGTAATACTTTTTAAATTTAAAGAAGATGATGTTTGTTCTGTTTTTTTTGATAATAATAATGATTTCATTATTATAATTTTAAATCAATAAATATTTAAAATTTTAAAAATATTTTTTTATAATTAATTAATTCAATGTATGATTTTTTTTTTGATTAAAAATAATAAAAAAAATATGAATTTGCTAATTATTAAATTTAATTTCAAATTTATTAAACATAATCAAATATTATCATAATTTATTTATTGTAAATTTTTTATTTTTTTAATATTTTTTTAATCATATTAAAAAGATAATATATATTATTTTTATATAATTTAATATTTAATTAATTATTTATTATTTGTTTTTTATTTTTTTCTAATTTTTTTATAATTAGAAAAATTAATTTTTGAGTGAAAATAATAGATTTTTATTATATTTAAATTGAAAGATGTTTATCTTAAAATTAATAAAAAAAATATTATATTATTTAATAATCATTATTCAATCTATCAATTTCTCTTTTTATTACATTTAAATCTTTTCTATTAACTTCTTTCAATAACATCAAAATACAATTTAATATATTTTGATTATTTTTTTTTGGAAAATCATTAAAATTTACATCTCTATTATTATTATAATTATTATTAAAAGTTTGACTACTATATTTATTATTATTATAATTATTATAATTATAATTATCATTATAATAATCATCTCTTTGAATTTTTGAACTTTGATATCTTTTTATATTTTTATTTCTAATATTATCATTCATTTCTATATCTTCATCATATTTTTCTTTTTCATTAAAAGTAGTAGTTTTTTTAATATTATAATTATTATTATAATCATCATAATCATCATCATTAAATTTTTTATTATAATTTTTACTATTCATATTATTTTGACTAATTCTTCTTTGATGATTTTTTTTATTTCCATTATAATAATTATCATCATTTTTATATTTTTTATCATTTTCATAATTCCTATTATCAAAATTATTATTATAATTATTATTATATTTATTATTAAAATTATCATCATCATCATTATCAGAAATATTAACTTCATTATTAAAAGAATTTAAAATATTTTTTTCTGCTTTATTTCTTTCATCATCAGTAATCATAATATCATCTAATTTAACTAATTGAGGAAGAATACTAATAATTATATTTCTATAATTTGGATTTTCAGAAATTGGATTTTCACTTAACCATAAAATTTTTAAATTATCACAATTAGATAAATATTTTATTTCATTTAAATCTGAAATCATATTTTTTCTTAAATAAAGTTCTCTTAAATTTTTTAATCCTGAAAATGATTTTAATGATGATATTTTATTAACACTTAATGATATTATTTCTAAAGAAGGCATCTCTTTTATAAGGGAAACATCATCTAAATTTGTTCCCCATAAATTTAAATTTTTTATACTTCCTAAACGATCACTTCTTATTTTTTGAACTATTAATTCTTTTGTTAATTTTTTGGACATTTTTAAATTTTAAATATTTTAAATTAATTTTTATTCATAATTTAAAATTTATTTTTTTTTTGATTAAATAAATGATATGATTATATAACTATTTTTTTGGAATAAAAAAAATTAAAGAATATAATAAATATATTACCTTTTTTTGATAAAATAAATTATGATAAAAAGTTTTTTTTTTGATTTTTTATTCATAAAATAAAAAGAAAATTAATTTAAAAAGTAATAATATATATTTTTAGTATCGAATTTTTATTCAAAAAATCTAACATTTATGATTTATTAATTAATTTTAATTAAAGAGAATTAGGTAAATTTTTTTCAAAATACATAAAAAAAAAATTAATTACAATAATTTTGACTATAAATTACACAATAATAAAAATTTTTTTTAAAATGGTTTTAATAGAAAATAAAACTAATATAAAATTAACTTTTGAAAAACCATCAATTAATATTATAAATGAAAATAAAGAATTAAAAATAATATCAGACTTATTAACAGGAATATGTTTAGAAAAAAAAACAACAACAAATAATAATGTAATGAAATCATTTTTAACAAAAAAAATTCCTTCAATTTCAATATATGACTTTTTAGAAAGAATAGTTAAATATTCTAAAATCGAAAAATCAACATTGGTTTTAATTTTAATATATATTGATAAATTATGTGATATGAATAATGTAGATATAACTTTTTATAATATACATAAATTAATTCTTTCATCTTTAGTTATTGCAGCAAAATATAATGAAGATAAGTATTTATCTAATCAATTTTTTGCAAAAATTGGAGGAATTACAAAAAAAGAAATTGATAATTTAGAATATCAATTTCTTACTCTTATAGATTTTTCTTTATATATAAATGATGAAATCTATTATAAATATGAAGATTTCATTCAAAAAGAAGGTGAATAAATTTTTTTTTTCTTTTCAAGTTATGTTATATATTTATTTGAAAAGAGAATACTTTATATATAGGGCTATTAATAGTTTATTTAGGTAAGGTTTGAAGAATTAGTTTATTTATTTTTTATATATTATAATATATATTTTTGTATATAAAAAATTTTTAATTAATTTTTTATATATTTTAAATTGGTGTAAATTATATATTATAATTATAATATAATATAATAAATAAATAAAAAGAATTAATAAAATAATTGATTAATATTAAAACCATAAATTTATTTTATTCATGTTAATATTAAATTAAATCTAAATGAATTAAGATAAAAAATGAATAAAATTAAGAATAAATTAATTTATAATTTTTATCTTAATGAAATTGAAATAAAGTTTTTTTATTTCAATTTCATAAAAAATAAATTCATTTATATTAAAATAGATTCATAGTACTTTTTGAAAAATGATATTCTTTAAGTCTCAATTTCTAGAACATTTAAATAAAAATATTTTCATAATCAAAAATATTTTAAATATTGATTACACTATATAAATTTAAAATATATTTAAATTAAAATAATAAAATATCATTATATAACAATATTAGAACATAAGAAATTATGTGCATTTTCTTCATTTTCAGTTTTTTTCATAATCATAGAAATATTATAAATACAACTTAATTTAATTTTTTCCTTAATTTCTTTATTTAAATTTAAATCATTATCAATATTATATAAAACTTTATTATAATTTTTCATAGCGAAATTATCATCACCTAAAAATTGATAAAATCTCCCTAAATTATAATAAACTTCAAGAAAATTATTTTTAATTCTTTTAATAGAATATAAATGTAAATTTCTCATTGATTTAATAAATTTAGATTTTTTATCTTTTTCTAATCGATTCATCATTTGAAATAAATAACAAAATGACATAATTAAATAAATATAAGAACAATCTTCAAAATTATCAACAGACTCATTTAACATTTTTAATGAAAATTCATAATTATTAGATTGAAAATAACAAATTCCAATAATTAATTTAATAAAAATATTTGAAGATAAAGTTTTATTTAAATATAATTTATACATAAATTTTCTTAAAGTTTGAGGATTAATTTTCTTTCCTATATTCCATAATTGTATCCAAAAAAAAGACATATTTTGACAATTATATTTTATAATAGTTCTTTTTAATAATTCAAAAGCAGTTTTATATAATTTTTTATGATAACATGTCATTATACCATATAATATCATATTAAAAGAAAAATAATCATTTCTATTTAAAAAATTTCTATTATTAAATAATAAAATTAATATTGAATAAGTTTCTTTATATTTTTTTTCATTATAAGATAAAATAATAAAATTTTCTATTATTTTGAAAAAATTTTCTTGATTAATATATTTTTCTACATTTTCTATATTTTTTAATTCTTTTTCAACTAAAATAATTGAAGGTAAAACTTTTTTTTTACTTAAATAATATTTATTAGTTGATTTTCTAACAAATAAATTATCTTTTTTTTCAATTATATTTAAATCTTCAATTTTATTTTCATCTAATTCTAAATTTCTTTCTTCAATTGGTTTAAGTGATTCTTGTAAATTTAAATTATTATTTTCATCTTCTCTTTGTTCAAAAATAGAAGTTTTAGTATAAAAATAATTTTTAATTAAACTCTTTTCTAAAATATAATTAAATAAATCAGTTTTATAATTTTCAATTTTTAATTCTTGTATTAAAACTTTTTTTAAAGGTATATAAGTTTTATCTAAAAAATTTTTTTTATCATTTGAATTTAAATAAACTAATGATTGTTGTAATTCTAAATATAAATTTTTATTATTTTTAACTTCATTATATAATTCATCAAAATCATTTTTTAATTCATTTAAATTTAAATTCATAAATGAAATATTTGAAATAGAATTACTTCTACTTCTATTTAAATCAATAGAATTTTTATTAATTCTATTATGTAAATAATTATCAAAAGAATAATCAATAAAAATTTTATCTTTTCTATTTTTAATTTTAGATTTTCCTAATCTTTTTTTACCAATAAGTTTTTTAGTAACATGAGGAAAAGGATAATAATATTCATTTAAAAATAAATTATTTGAATTATTATCTTTATTTAAATAATCAAAATTATTATCTTCATTTAAATTATTATAATTAATATTATTTTCTTGTTCATTTAAATTAATATCATTATTTTCCAAATCATCATTTTTTATATTTAATTCATTTTCTGCATAAGCTTTAAACATTTTTTTATCTTCATCATTTTCATTTTCAGAAAGAGAAAAATTATCATCATTCATATCATTTTTTACAATATTATTATTAATAAAACTTCTATGAAGAACTTCTAAAGCTTTTTCTCTTTGATTTATTTTTTCATATGCTTGACTTAATTTTACTAAAACAATATTTTCATCATTTTTTATTTCTAAACATTTTTCAAAAAATTCAATTGATTTTTCATATTGTTCATTAGAAAAATAATATTCTCCTATTTTTAAATAAATTTCAAGATTACATTTTTTTTTTTCTGAATTTTCATCTTCATATGAATTAATATTCTTTTCAATTTTATTAAATATTTCAATAAAAATTCCCATTTTATTTAAAGAGTAAAAAATATAAAAAAGTAAATAAACATTTTCCATTAAATAATCATCATAAATAATTTTATTAAAATTATCAATAATTTTATTTATAATATCATCTTTACTTTCTTTAATATTTAATTCTTTTAAATAAGAAAAATCACCATCATATTTAACACAAATATAAATAAAACAAAATAATCTTTTTAACTGAAAATTACTATTACAAATAACATTATCATAATCATTATTTTGTTTTAATAAAATATTATTATAAGTCTTAATTCCTTTTTCATAATTTTTAGTTTTTAAATATAAATCAAACAATAAAATTAAAACTTGTAATTTTTTTTGTATCTTAGAATAATATTTTTCAATAATTAAAATAGCATAATCCAATTTTTGTAACTTTCCATAAATTTGACATACATGAATTAAAATATCACTATTACAATAAATAGACAAAATTTTTTCATAAATTTTATTAGCTTTATATAAATTACCTAAAATTTCATTTAAATAACCTCTCTCATATAAAATATAAATATTATTTTTATCTAATTGTAATGCCCTAGTCATACAATATTCTGCTTGTTGATAATTTTTTAATTTTGAATTTAATTTTGAACATCTTATCCACATTTCTTTATCACTTGATAATTGTGCTGCTAACATTAAGAAATCTAATTCTTCTTTAACTAAACCTTTTTCATTATATATTAAACTTAATAATTGAAATGGTTCTTGTAAATTTGCATCTTTTGTTATTATTAATTTTAATATTTCTATTGCTTCATCTAATTTATTATTCACATATAAAGAATTTGCTTCATTTAAAAGTTCATTTATATTTATTTCTGAATTGGAATTTTGTTTTATTTTTTTTTTAAGATTTTTTTTATTTGATTTATAATAATCTTTATATTCTTTTTCAAAATTTTCATATTCTATATTATCATTTATTGAATTTTCATCTTCGTTTAAATTTTCTGATAAAAGTTCTGATGAGTTTATTTCAAAGTTTTCTAAAGAATTTTCTTCTTTGTATTTTTTATTTTTGTTTTCTTGTTTTATTATAATTTCAGAATTTTTTAGAAATGAATGATTTTTTAATTGACCATTTAAATATCCTTCTTTTGTTTTGAAAATTATTTCTGCATCATTATATTGTTTTTTTGGTGTTATATTTATTGTTATTATTTCACCACATTTTTTAAAATGTTTTCTTATATCTTCTCTTGAGATTTGTTTGTTTAAGTTTTTTAAATATAATAAATTTTCTTTTTTTGATTTTTTCATTTTGTTTAAATTATAAAAATTGAATTTGGGTTATATATTTTTTCAAAAATTATAAATAAATAAAAAAATTATTATAAATGTTTATTATCAAATTTTTTTATTAATATAAAATAATATTTAAAAATAAAATATGTAAAGATTTTCTTTTGTAATAATGTATTTAAACTTTTTATTATTTATCAAAACATGATATAATTAAAAATGAATCACTTTATTTTGATATAATTAGATTTAATATAAATAAAAATTTAATATTTAATACTCTTCATTAATTAACTTACTCCAATTAGAATTAAAATCTTTGATAATAATATTTTCAATTTTTATATTTTGAAATTTATCTTTATTTACATAATGCAAAGTCAAATACTTATCAAGGAAATCCAGAACGAAATCTGGAATATTACAATTTAATTTATTATATTCTTTATTTACAAAATCAAATCTTGAATTATTTTTTCTTTTAAAAATAATATTATATTGATATTTTTGTATTGAATCATTTATTTTTTCTATACTTTCATCTGATGTTGATAATGAATTTTTATTATTTGATTCTAAAGAATCAAATGAATTTCTATTTATAATATTTTTTTTAATATGATTTTTTTTTTTATTTTTTTTCTTTTTTTGTTCTTTTTCATAATTATTACATAAACTTTTAATAAAAAATTCATTTTTTAATTTTTTCATACTTAATTTAGGAAATTTTTTTTGTATTTCATAATAATTATCTCCAATTAATTTTGAATAAATAATATCAAAAGTTTTTTTTGAAAGATTTAAGATTTCTAAAGCAAATTTATAACAATCAATAATTTTATTATTTTTTAATTCTAAAAGAAGATAATTATTAATTTTATTATCATGTAAAAATATACAATTTGAATTTGAACACTCTTTATTATTTAAATAAAAAAAACAATATTTAATAATAAAATAATTTACTTTTAATTTTATATTTTCAATTTGAAAATTATGAAGTGATAAAATTGACAAAGCTGCTTGATTTACTGTATCAAATTGAACAATAATCTTTTTTTCATTTTGAAAATTTTTTGATAGTATCATTTTATTTATATGACCATATTGACCTAAAAATTTTTTTTGATATAAAATATCTTTTGAAAATAAATTTTCTGGAATATTAGAAACAATAATTGTATTTTTTGATAAATATATTTTTTTTGATAAGTAATAACTTTGCTCTGATAATAATGAACTAGACATTTTTTTTTTATAAATTTTTTTCATGATCTTTTGATAAAAAAGGAATAGTCGAAACAAATCACAAATATTTTAATAATATTATTTATTATTTTTTAATTGAAAATATAACATATTTATTATAACAATAATTAAATAATAAAAATAAAATAATAATAAATTGTTTTAAAATTATTAAAAAAAATTTTAAATAATGAAAATGAAAATAAAAAAAATTAATAAATCTAATATTTATTATTTATAAAATAATTACCATGATAAGGTCTATGATTAGAAATTTGATGATTATTTAAAAAAATATTTGAATTTTTACTTTTAAAAGTTCCTATACTTTTCAATAATTCATTATATTTACTCATAAAATTAGAATCATATTTATTATTAGTTTCAGTATTTAAATATTTAAAATTTGTATAATTACTGTTTAAATTTAAATTATTATTTCCAATATTATTCTTCTTATTTAACAAATCAAAATTATTATTTTTAATATTGAAAGTTTTTTTAATATCATTATTATTATTATTTAAATATTGATTAATATTTATATTATAATTTTTCCCATTTAATGAAGAAGAAAATCTAGTTGAATTAGTTAAAAAATTATTATTTTTATTTGAAATTTGATTTATATCATTATTCCTTTTATTATAAAGACTAAAAGAATTCATATTTTTACTATAATTATCAATTGAATTATTACTTAAACTAAAATTATTAAATCTATATTCATTCTTAATACCATTTAAATTATTATTTTTAGGACTATTTCTTAAATATTTTGTTATATCATTATCAGTTTTATAAATATTATGTTCTGTTGTTGTATTTTTATTTAAAAAAGAAATTGGTTGATTATTATTATTTGAAGAAATTTTATTTAATAAATTATTATAATTAGAAGTTGGTCTATAACTGTTCATAATATTATTAGTATCAAATTTACTATTATTATTAAAATAATTATTTGTTTTTAATCTTGAAGTTTGATATGAATTTGTATTTGTAATTATTGTAGCATAATTATTATAATTTGTTGTAAATGCTTTAAATGAATCATGATCTTTATTAATAAAATCATCTTCTATTGAAATTTTTAAATTTTCTGTTTTATAATTTAATAATTTATTATTATTAATTGTTTTTTTATCATTATATAATTTTAAACTTGTAGGATTTACCGTATTTGCTCTTTGACTTTTTTTAAATTTCGATAAACTATTATCATAACTTCTTAATAAGAAATTTTTATTTTGTTCTTCTATATTATTTATACTATCTTTTAATTCTTTTATTTTAATTTGATAATTATTTAAATAATTATTAGAGTTTAGATTTGATATTGTTTTTAATTTATCTTTGTTTGAATTTATTTTTGTATTATTATATTTACTACTTAAAGTATCATTTGAATCTTTTGTTGATTGAGTTATATTTGATTTATATTTATTTTTTAATAAATTATCTGTATTTATATTATTTATTTCAATATTTAAATTTTTATTATTAATTTTATTTTCTTCATTCTTTTTATTTTTATTATTATTCATATCTTTTTTTTCAGAAATATCATTTTCATGATTAATAGACAATTGATTAACATTTAATTTATTAATATCCTTTTCATTAACTTTATTAATAATATTTTTATTTTTTTCATCATTGAAATTACTATCATTATTATCAACATAATTAACAATATCCTCAATTTTATTTAAATATTTTTCTTTATTATTATCATTAACATTCCCATTACTAAATTTATTATCATTAAAATTAATATCATTATTAAAATTATTTTCAAAATCATCTTCAACAAAAAAATCAGGAAATTTCTCTTTAAAAATTTCTTTTCCTTGTAAATAAAAATCTTCTTTTTGAATATCTTTAATTGTAATTCTTTTTTGAGGATCATTAACAATAATTTTTTTTAATAAACTTTTAGCATTTTTTGAAATAAATTTAGGATAATCAATTTTACAATTAGCAATTTTTTTAAATAAAATATTATTATTCTTATCTTCAAAAGGTAAAAAACCACAAATCATTGCATATAAAATAATACCAGAACTCCAAATATCAATAAAAAAACCATTATATTTTTTCCCAGAAACCATTTCTGGAGAAGCATAACAAGGACTTCCACAAGGAGTTTTTAATAAATTAATTTCATTATTAAAATAATTTGATAAACCAAAATCAATTATTTTTAAAATATTATTTTTATCTAATAATAAATTTTCTGGTTTTAAATCTCTATGAACAATATTTTTTGAATGTAAATATTCTAAACCTTTTATTAATTGATAATAAAAAAATGATGATTCTTTATCATTTAATCTTTGTTTTTTTACTATGTAATTAAATAATTCTCCTTTTTCACAATATTCCATTATTAAATAGTAATTTTCTTTTGTTTCAATTATTTCATTTATTTTTATTATATTTATATTGTTTGTATTTTTTAATATTTCTATTTCTCTTTCTACTCTTTCTGAGTCATCTTTACTTTTTATTTTTCTTTTTTCTAATATTTTTATTGCTACTTTCTCTTTAGTTTTTTTATTTATTCCCAGTTTTACTTTTCCAAATGTACCTCGTCCTATTGTTTCTTTTGTTTCATATTTTGAAAATATGTCATCTGATGTGTTTTTTAATAAACTCATTTTTTTATATTGTTTTTTGTATTTAAATATAAATTAAAAATGAATTGATTTTATTTAAAAAAGATTTAAAATGAGAAAATATTTAATTTTTTTTAAAATTATTTTTTTTCATGAATTTTTTTAATTTATTTTATTTATTATTTATATACATAATTAGTTTTTCATTTTATTTATGTATTTATTCAAATTATTATAAAGTCAGAAAGACAATAAATTATAATTTAATCAAATAAAAGAATTTAAATGAAAAGTTAAAATAATTAAGAAAATGTATTTATTCAAAATTTGAATAAATTAATTATTTATGCATAAAAAATTAAAAATGTTGAAGATAAAATGTTTTAGAGAAAAAAAATAATTAACTTATATAATTAAAAAATTAAAAATCCAAATAAATTATAATTTTATATTATTAATTATCATTAATTTAATGAGATTTTAATTCAAAAAAACATTTTTTTCTTTATGATTTTAAAAAAAAAATCTGGTCAATATATCATTTAATTTTCTTATTATTATAATATATTAAAATTTTAATGTTCATAATTTTGATATTCATTAATTATTTCTAGGAAAATAAGTGGAAACTTTTTAATTTTTCAATAAATATTAAATTCTATATTATATGATTATATTTATATTAACCTAATATGAATATTTTTAATTTCATTATTGAGATATAAATTTCAAAATTTTAAATATATTTATCTACAAATTTCTATGGAATTAAATTAAAATTCTTATCTTGATTTTAAAATTAATATTTATTAAATAATAATTTTTATTTTCTAAATCATAAAAATTTATTTATTGGTATAATGATTTTAACTTATTAGCTTAAATTCATGATTTGGTTATATGAATAAAATTATTATTTGATAAATTATTTACTGAATAATTTATATATATATGATGTATAATATATTTGAATATTAATAAATAGAATAAAAAAAATAAATTGAAAATTTCATTATAAAAGACTTCTATAATTTAAATAATGAATATAATTCCTCAATTTCCATAAAAATTTCTAATAAAAATATAAAAATCTAAAAAAACTAAAATTAAAAAACAAATAAATAAATAATGAAAAAGGAGGAAAAAAATGAATTAGAAGAAATATTAGAAAAAGAAAAAATAGAAAAAGGACAACCAGTCTATTTAAATATATATCATTTATCATCAATAAATTATATAATTCAAATAATAGGACTTGGTTTTTTTCATTCAACATTAGAAATAAATAATATAGAATATTCCTATTCAGCAACAGATGATGAAGAAGTAGGAATTTTTAAAAATAGATTTATAGATGAACCAAAAAATATAATTTTAAAAGAAAAAATATATTTAGGAAATACTTTATTTAATGATGAACAAATAAATGAAGTTTTAATGTTAAATATACCTTATTGGTTAGGAAAATCATATGATCCTTTTTTAAAAAATTGTAATCATTTTACTTATTTTTTTGCAAGATTATTATTAAATGAAATTGATTTATTAAATTATCCAACTTATATAAATAGATTTACTGATTATGGAATTTATTTTAATGCTTTTTATTCTCCTATTAAAAGACTTTATAAAAATATTTTAATTAATCAAAATAATGGATTTGTTGTTTCTGATGATGTAAAATTAACTAAATGTAATAATAATAATAATAATTCTGATTATAAAAGAAAAGTTAATTATTCTAATCCTGAATTAGAAAATTTAAGATTTAAAACTGATAATTCTACTTTAGGTGATATTAAATTAAATGTTATTAAAAATTCTGATATGAGTAATTATAATTTAAATTTTTCTGCTGAATGTGATAAAAGAAAATCAATTAATAAAAATTCAAATGATAATTTTTTCCATAGAACAATTAGAAAAAATTTTTTTATTAAACCTATTGTTTATAATGGAAGAAATTTATCAATGAAAAATTTATTTAAAGCAGATTTTTTTTTATTAGAAAAAAAATATATAGAATCATTATCACTTTATCAAAATGTATTAAAAAGTTTAGAAAAAGAAAATGATTTATATATGGAATTTGAAAAAAGTTTTTCAATAGCTCCATATAAATATTGGATTAAAAAAGATTCAAAATATAAAAATAATCCAAATACAATAATGAAAATTAGAATATTACATTGTATTTATTATATTTTTTTCTTAACTGATGATATTAATAATCAAGAAGTTATTTCAAACTCTATTTATACTTTAAATTCTGGAGACTATTTTTCTATATTTTATTTAGCTTATATAAAATTTAGACAAAATAAAATTCCTGAATGTAGTCAAATTATTAAAAGTGGTATTGAAAATTGTGATAATGATGATTTTAAGAAATATTTTATTCATTTTGAAAAAATAATTGATGATTTAGTTTTAAATTGAATAAAATATACTCATTTTAATATCCTTTTATATATTTTTATTTAATAATTAATAAATGATTGTATAAAATGGTGGTATAAAATTATTATTTTATTAATAATTTATAAAAAAATTTTAAATCTTGTTTTATTTATTTATTGATTTAAAAGTATTTATGTAAAATAATATTATATTTTCATTTACATTATTATATTAATTTTTATTTTTTAAATTTGCATTAATAATAATTTTATTTAATCTAATTGAAGTATTTTTTACAGGTAATAATTTTCTTCTTTGTACATTAGTTACAGGAGTGGAAATATTATTTGAATTATTTCTATTATTTTTTTGTTTATTTAATTCATTATTATTATTATATTTAATATAAATACTTTTATGATGTATATTTAAATTATTATTTTCAAAATTTTCTTCAGTTAAAATATTATTATCATATAAATCTTTTTTTGACTGACTTAAATTATCATTTAGTAAGTTTTTAGATTTTAATAATTTTTCATAATTTTCTTTTAATTGTAAATTTTCAATTTTTAATTTTGATATTTGAGAATCTAATTTAACTTGAATTTCATTTATTTCTAAATTATGTTGAAAATTAATTCTATTTATTTCTTCTCTATTTTTTGATTCTAAATTATCAATATCACTTTTACATTTTTTTTTTAATGATAAATTATTTTTTTTTGAAGTTTCATTTTCTAGTTTTAATTTATTTATTATATCTTCTTTTGATTTTATTTGAGAATCAAAAGATGAAATTTTATCTTTTAAATTTTTTATTATTAATTCTTTTTCATTTTTTATTTTTTCAATATCTGTTGTTTTATTTAATTTTTCTTCTATTTTTCTTTTTTCTTCTTCATTTTGATTTTTTATTTTTTCTATTTGTGATGAATATAAATTTTCCATTTCTTTTAATTTTTTTTTATATTGATCTTTTTCATTTTGTAATTTTCTTTTTTCATCTTCAATTTCTTTATTATATTTTATTAAATTATTTTCTGTATTTTTTTCTATTTCTTTTTTATTTGATAATAATTCTTTTATTTTATTATCTTTTGATTTAATTATTGAATTTAATTTTTCAATTTCTTTAATTTTTTCTTTTAAATTATTTTCAATTAAAGAATTTTCTTCTTTTTCTTTTTCAATTAAATTTTTATAATTCAAATTCTTATCATTTAAACCATTTA
>Ga0256407_10008185_pt1 | contig 15448 bp, 10 predicted proteins | sample RumenRJG_04DNA_FD_193489 | JGI IMG/M metagenome (GOLD analysis project Ga0256407, IMG submission 193489) | Bovine rumen microbial communities from Lethbridge, Alberta, Canada - RJG_04 | ecosystem: Host-associated > Mammals > Digestive system > Stomach > Rumen | place: Canada: Alberta...
AAGAGTTCAAGAAACAGGAAGGCACCGTTGCTTGTGGCGACATATATGGTAAATTCCACTTCGGGCGTTGTAACGGTTGCATCCTCTGCGCCGTAAGCAAGGTGGTGGAATTATTGTACCGCGAAGGTGATATACAGACAAATACTGTGCAGATTGCGGATTATAAATCATTTATTACAAAGTACTAGTTACGAATTAGCAAGTTAGTATTGTTGTAATCATGAAAATCGCGAATTTATATATAGGTAGTTTGTAATTAGTAATTTGTGATTGGTACTTTGTAATTAATGATTTGTAATTGTAACTAGGTAATTAGTAATTCATAATTCGTAATTAGTTAACACATGAAGAAATTAGCATTATATTTTACAATAGGTTTGTTCTCAACAAATATCTTCTCATCATGCAATAGCAACAGCAGCGAAGAAGACAGTCCAGTAACTATCACTATACCAACCGAGGATATAGAGTGCTGCAATGCGGAAGAGACATTCCTCGCCTACACGTTCCTCAACAATGGTTATGTGAAGGAGATTCCTTCGCTGCGCGACACCATCGCTGGAAAATATGCAGTTAGCGCCTATTCTGCCAACGGAAAGTTGCACTTGGGGTATAACGATTTGTTCTTTACCGTGACGAAACTCTCCAATAATGGTTATGTGCGTAACTTCACGGTTTCGGAGATCACACCTCTTATGACCATGACGGCAAAGGGAATGAAGCATTCCACTCCTGCAATAACTGAAGGTGCGGTATATGACAAGACGTTCCCTGCCGTGCATCGTGCATGGGTATCGTATATAATGAGCAGCAGTGACAATGGCTACTGGGAACTGTCATACAAGATTTCCACAAACGGGCAATCCGTCGTTCACGCTCCATCTACGATCACCGTGGATGCACTGGCACAGGGACAGACTTGGTTGAAGTCATTCAAGTATAATGACACAACCTACTATCTCACGCTCGTGAACCCAAACAGTTATCAGACAGGCACCAACACCATTGAGGCCTACATATCAAAGCAGGGAACGGACAAGAAAGTACCATACGGTCTTTCGGATGAAAAGTTCACCATTGAGATCTATCCTACCATGCCAGATATGGGCAACCATTCTTCGCCTGACAACAAGGCACTCACCTTGCAGGATGATGGCAGTTACAAAGGTCAGTTGAACCTTACCATGACTGGTACATGGGATATACATCTTCATATAAAAGATGCTGATGGTAATACGGTAGCAGGAGATGAAGGACTGAGTGACCTGTATTGGACGGTCACTATTTAAATGAAAAGTGAAAAATGAAAAATACAAGTTTGTTTTGTTCGCTGTAATTGTCTGCGATAAATGGTAAACTGTATTTTTCATTTTTCATTGTTCATTTTTCATTTAAATTGTACATGAAAAGATGAAACACATTGCAAATATTTTACTGATAAGCGCTGCGCTCCTATGGGGCGCAGCCTATTCTTATGCCTGCACAAGCATCATCGTATCGGGTAAGGTGACTCCAGACGGACGACCATATATCTTCAAGAACCGAGATACGCATGATCAGAACAATCTGGCGATACAGATACAAGGCAGTAGATACCGTTTCATCGCCATTGTGGCAGCAAAGGATTCACTTTACAAGAGTGTGTGGTCTGGGCATAACGAGGTTGGATTTGCCATAGCCAACACCGCTGCATACAATCTGAACGGTAAACCCATACCAGGGAAATATCGTCCGCAAGGAGATGAAAGCGATGGAACACTAATGCGAAAGGCATTGGAAACCTGTAGGACTCTGGCTGACTTCGAGCATCTGCTTGATAGCATCAAGTCAGTTGGTCCGATACCATCCAACTCCAACTTTGCCGTGCTTGATGCAGAAGGTGGCGTTGCCTATTACGAGACAGGAAACAAAGGATATGTGAAGTTTGATGCCAATGATCCGCATGTAGCCCCATACGGATTTATAGTCCGCACAAATCATGGCATGTCTGGTGAGCGGTCAATGGATCAGGGCATAGAACGCTATATTGCGATGAATGACTATGCCACACGTGCCAGCTATGCCAATGACCTCGGTTTTGAGAACATCATCCGTAAGGTCACTCGTTATCTGAAACACGGACTGACCAACATTGACCTTCACGACCTGCAACCGCAGGACGACTCACACCCTGTGTATTATCCATTCCGTGATTTCATACCACGCAATCTTACTGCCTCTGCCCAGCTCATTCAGGGCGTAAGGAAGGGAGAAGAGCCACGGCGCACCACGGCATGGACTATTGTCGGATGCCCACTCACCACCGTTGCCATACCGCTATGGATAACCGCCAACGGCAAACTTCCAGATGTGGTTACGCACCAGCAACCAGGGCAACAGGCAGCGCTCGTAGGATATGGACTGGAGCTGAAGCGACAACTCTTCCCAATAGAAAGAGGAAATGGGCAAGACTATATCAATCTGGCTCGTCTCATAAATCGCTCCGGAACAGGCATTCTTCAGAAGATAGAACCTATCGAGACTGAAATAATACGTCGTGCTGCAAGCCTACGTCAAAGCAACAAGCCTGACAATGACATTGCCGAGTTTTATAGGTGGGTTGAGAAATATATTACGGAACAATACGGCTTACTGTTGCATAGATAAGTTTATTTTTGTATCTTTGCAGACGTAAAGTAATTACGAATTACAAATTACGAATTACTTATTTACTTTTTATCGCTTAACATTTAGCGAAAGATTGTAACTAACGTGAGTTCGACGAATTTCATCAGCTTGTATGTTGTTGAAAAACACGTGGTTGAAGAAGCTCTGAAAGAGCGGCACCTAAAAGGGCAGTCCGTTAGGGCTGTTATACAGACAGTTTTAGGGAATGAGGTCTGAAGGACCGACACCTATTGTATTTATTAGGTGTCGCACTTACAGCGCTCCTTTAATCATGCATCTACCGAATAACAGCCCTTACGGACTGCCCTATTAGGTGTCGCACCTTCGGCGCTTTTCGTCGAACTCACGTTAACTAGGTAATTCGTAATTAGGAACTTGCTTTAGCTTGATGAGCTTTAGCGAATAATTCGTAATTTAAGAAAATGACTATGAAGAAAACTTTGATATGGATAGGTGCACTCTTGGTTGGTGCGATATTAGGACTATTGGGACTTGGCTGGCTCAATAGTCTTATGGATTTTATAGCAACGGTATATACTCGTTTGTTCCAGTTGTTGGCTGTGCCTACGATTGTATTGGCTGTGATAACCACCTTTGCAACCTTCGGCTCTAAAGGGTCGGGCAGAATCTTTGCTCGTACCTTGATTTATACATTGCTGACCACCTTTTCGGCTGCCATCGTAGGTGCAATACTCTATGTCATCGTTGCACCGGGGAATCTGCCTGTTGAGGCTATAAGTCAGGCTGATAATGCCATTGCCGATACTCCGCAGCAATCGTACTATGATCATATCCTTTCGGTCGTTCCTAACAACATCGTGAAGCCATTTCTTGAGGGTAATGTGCTGTCGTTGCTGCTGTTAGCCTTTGCCGTCGGCATAGGTCTTTCGAAGTTGCCCGAAAGTGAGAACAAGTCTGTTATCGTTAAGGGATTGCTTGGCTTGCAGGACTTGCTCTTCCTGCTTATCCGTGGACTTATCTGGACTCTTCCTCTCGGCATCGTGGCTTTCTCTGCCCAGCTCTCGGCACAGGTTTCGGCAGGTGTCGTGGCTGATTCCATCGGTAAATATGTACTCGTAGTGTTGAGCGGAAATGTGATTCAGTTCTTTGTCGTTCTGCCGTTGTTCCTGTTGTCTCGCGGCTTGAATCCAATCCACGTTCTTGGTCGTATGACTCCTGCCGTCCTTATGGCTCTCTTCACCAAGAGTAGTGCAGCTACGTTGCCTGTAACCATGCAGTCGGCAGAGGAGCGACTGGGTGTAAGAAAGGACATTGCACGCTTTGTACTGCCAATCTGTACGACTATCAATATGAATGGTTGTGCGGCATTCATTCTCGTCACCTCACTCTTTGTCATGCAGAATGGTGGATTAGTGCCGGAGGCTGGTGGTATAGCCACCCTCTTACCATTCTTCGCGCTCTGGATTCTGCTATCCGTTATCTCTGCCGTAGGAAATGCAGGCGTACCAATGGGTTGTTATTTCCTCACCCTCTCTCTGATGACGGGTGTTGGTGCACCAGTCGCCATCATGGGTATCATCCTGCCGATCTATACCATTATTGATATGGTGGAGACTGCCGAGAATGTGTGGTCGGACTCCTGTGTATGTGCTATGACCAATAAGGACCTGTCATTTAGTTCATAGTTCATAGTGCATAGTCCTTTTTAGTTCATAATTCATAGTTCATAGTGCATAGTGCTTTTTAGTTCATAGTTCATAGTTCATAGTGCATAGTCCTTTTTAGTTTATAATTCATAGTTCATAGTGCATAGTCCTTTTTAGTTCATAGTTCATAGTGCATAATTCATAGTCACCGTGCGCCAACCCACTATGCACTATGCACTATGAATTATGAACTAAAGAAGACTGAAATATACCATAGTTTAGGTAGCTGAATACCAAACGAATGGGATTGCCCTTCATGCAATATATGTGTATCTTTGCAGACAGAAAGTAAGTAAATGTACAGAATTATTTTATATAATCAAGAATTAGAGATTTAGAGAGATTTGTCGAAGACCCACTGACCAACGGGGAAGTAATTCTGAATTAATGAGAAAAAGAGAATTCTTGCTACTTACGTAGCATTGGGAATAGTCGTGATTGGCAAGGAGCGTAAGCGACATTTCTCAAATTCTTGTTAATTCAAAGAAAAAAATCTCTAATTCTCTAATTCTTGATAATAAATTAAATTTGACCACTTACTTAATATGAATTAATTTTCAATTATCAATTTTCAATTGCTAATGCAAAGCTACACATTATGTTTTATATCATAGCAGACAACCAGGAACTTACTGCGGAAGGACTGAAAACCGTCGTTGCAGACTTTAATCCTGAGAGAATCATTATGGTAAAGGGACAGTCAGAACTCATCACGCAACTGAATGCCCTGAAGAAAGCCGTAGTGTTCCTCGACTATACAATATTCGACATAACGGGAGTCGAGAAATTCATAATCCTTACCGAGCGCTTCCACGAAGTACAGTGGATTCTTATCAGCGATGACCTTACGGACGACCTTGTGCGTGCTGTCATCTATCAAACCACGAATGTAAGTTTCGTATTCAAGGACTCTCCCATATCTGATATACGAACCGCATTGTCAGTAGTGTTGAATGGTCAACGCTATATTTGTCAGCGAGTGACGGAGATACTGCTACTTGCGCAGAGCCAGTCGGAAAGGTATAACGTTGAGCTTACGCCTACCGAGCAGGAGATAGTACGAGAGATAGCTCATGGACTTACCACCAAGGAGATAGCCAAGAAGCGCGCTCTCAGCATTCATACCATCAACACGCATCGTAAGAATATATTCAGCAAGCTCAATGTCAATACTGCCCATGATGCCATCAAGTATGCTATTCGTGCAGGAATCGTCAATCCGTCAGAATTCTATATCTGATGCTTTGCTGACCATGTGCCCCCAGAGAACTAAGATTTAGTCGCTTCGCTCTGTGGGGTGGGGAAGGTGAATCCCCTTGCCTTGCCCCTTGATTCTCAATAGTCTGCAGTTCTATCTTAAATCTCTCCCCTTCAGGGGAGTTGGATGGTTTCGGCTTTGAAGCGAATTAGAAGCGAAAGAGAATCGGAGTTGGAATCTGAGTTGCATTCCTTTCGTGGCCTTTGATTGGAAAGTGTGACCTGCCTTCTTCACTCTTCACTCTTCGTTCTTCACTTAATTCTGCTGCAAAGGTAAGCAATATATTTACAACTGCCAAATTTTGGGGGAGAATTCGTCAGTGAAAAATGCTTAAAACTCTGCAATTGTCTGAATTACATCTGTTTATCGCTAAAATTCGAGAAAAGGTTTCATAGGTTTCATAGGTTGCATATTTTTTAGTAATACCCCTAAATCTGTAGCATTCTAACCAATAATATAATAATAATTAATTATTATTATTATATTATTGAGGTTTGGGGGTGAGAAAAAGGGTATTGCTTATAAATATGAAACCTATGAAACCTATGCAACCTATACTAACAAATGTAAACCATTAAGATTTGTTGCTTTTTTATTAAAAATATGTATCTTTGCAATTGCGCATATTTTTGCATAAAATCTAAACATTATAGAATCATAATACCTTTCCATTAGGGATGATATTTACACAGAATTGATAAGCTATAAATTTCCGTTTTTAACTGAGTTTGTATGTTTAAAGTTCTTAAAACTAAGATGTTATTAATGATCTAATATTTTGTAAGGTGTATAAATGTGTGTCAAATTCAAAGTTAAGTCAACTATTGTGAGAGGGTGTTTGTATTACGCTTGTCTAAGTGCATAAAATTACGCAAAAGTTTATTCTTCTTTTTATAAAAATGATATGGCATAATTGAGTGTTTTTGAATATACTTTGAAAAAGAATAATCTCCACACCGATAAGTTTCGCAAGTTCCACTTGTAAGGAGCGTCACTCCTTGTACTCCTTTTACTCCTTATACTTTGTTGTAAAGGTTCTTAACATGCAGTGTAAAGATTCTTTACACTTTACGTATGTATCAAAAATGTGATCTCTCTGATTATCAATATGATATATGGTTTGGCACGCTTCTGGCATAGAGAATGTCAGATAATTGACGAAATATGAAAAGAATAGGTATAATTTCAATATGGATGTCGTTATTCGTTTGTGCGAATGCGAGGCGAGCGGTGGCACAGAATGAAGGCAAACCATTGATGACGTTGCATGACTGCATGGTGTATGCTGTAAGCAATTCGATAAAAATGAGGATTCTGTCTGCCGATCGCAGTGATGAACGGTGGCAGAGGAGACAGGCTATAATGCAGTTGTTCACGCCAAATATCGAGGCTGAGACCTACGCATACAATCAGTATGGTAGAAACCTTGATCCTGAGACTAATACATATAATGATGTGACCACCTTTTATAATGGGTATAGCCTGAATGCAGGTATCACATTGTTTGATGGGTTTAGGTCGATAAACAATGTAAAGATGGCATCCATTACGGCTAAGATGGGAGTTAGTAAGGAGCAACAGACAAGGGACGAGATATGTCTGGCTACGATGGAGGCATTCAGCAATGTCATCTATTATGCCGAACTTGAAACCATACTTCAGGAGCAGGTGAAGACGGCACAGGCTGCAAGAGATAAGGCTTTCCGTCAAGAGGAATTGGGGCAGAAGAGTCATGCCGACGTGATGCAAATGGAGTCGGAACTTGCCCAGAGGCAGTATCATCTCATTACAACCATCAACCAGAAGAATGATGCAATGATGACATTGAAGGACGTGATGTTTTGGCCGATTGGCGATGAACTCAAGATTTGCAGGAGTATTGTGGAGCCAGTTGTTACACTGGCTTCATGCTCCGAACTCGCGGAAACGGCAAAGACGATGCTTCCACAGGCAGAGATAGCATCAATGAACAGGAAAAGGGCGGAGGTTGATTTGAAGATGGCACGAGGCTCATACTTCCCTACGCTTTCGTTCAATGGAGGTTGGTCAACCACCTATTATACATATCCTGGAATGAAAGACTATAAGCCGAGATCGTTCAGCGAGCAGTTCCGGAATAATGCCGGTGAGTATTTGCAGTTGTCAATCAACATTCCTATCTACGATCAGCTGAGGCGCAGAACAGCTCTGAAGCAAAAGAAAAACGCCCTTGTGCGTGCCGAGGCTGAATATGCACAGACCATGCGCGATATAGAGAATGAGGTGGCAAGGGCTATAGATGACAGGCAAGGAGCCTTGGCGGCATTCAGGCAAGCCGATAAGCTTGCGGAGTTGCAGAAAGAGGCTTTCAGACTAAGTGCAAAGCAATATGAGGCAGGACTTCTCTCTGCCATAGAGTATCAGACGGCATCGCAGACTTACCTCAATGCAATGACAGAGCGTACAGGTGCACTATTGAAACTTCGCATCAAGGATTCTGTGGTAAGATATTTCAAAGGTGAGCCATATATTGATCAATGAAATGAAGTGAATAGTTAATAGTGAAAAGTGAATAATACCTAATACTGGTAGCCACCAGAACGAAGGTACTCACAATGGCATTAGCCAGTATTAAGTATTATTATCTATTCGTTATTCACTATTCACTTTCAAGTGTAGCTATGCGGAACTTGAAACAGTAAGCAATATGGATAAGATATTAGAAAAGAAGACAGGTTGGAGAAAGGCATTTACAAAACAGGCTATACCTTGGTGGCTTGGCGCGATATTCATTATAATAGTAGTTTTCGCCATAGCGACAACGAGCCACAGCACATTGCGCGTAAAGGCTGATGCCGTGACGGTAGGTGAGGTAAAGGAAGGACAGTTTAATGAATATATCCGTCTTAACGGTACGGTGCAGCCAATGGTTACGGTGCAGATAAGTCCTGTGGAAGGTGGCGTGGTAGAGGCAATAATGATAGAGGAAGGCTCGGATGTAAGGAAAGGCGACGAGATATTGCGCCTATCCAATGAGAACCTTGATTTGCAGATTCTTAATTCAGAGGCGGAACTTGCCGAGAAGGAGAACATACTGCGAAACACGCAGATACAGATGGAGCAGGATAGGCTCAGCGTGAGGCAGTCAAAACTGGAATATCAGCAGAACGTGAAGCAATTAAAGCGCGTATATCTGCGTCAGAAAGCCCTGTATGATGACAAACTCATTGCAAGGGAAGACTATCTGAAGGCAAAGGAGGACTATGACCTTGCCTTGGAAAAGTATCAGCTCATCAGGGAAAAGGAAGTGCAGGATAGTCTCTATCGTAATACTCAGGTTAAGAGGATGCGTGAAAGTCTGGAGAACATGCTGCTCAACATGAAGATGATACGCAAGCGTAAGGATAACCTCACTATCAAGGCACCTATTGACGGTCAGCTCGGAATACTCGATGCTGTGCTTGGTGAGAATATCGCTGGTGGCACTAAGATAGGTCAGATAAGTAACATGAGTTCGTATAAGATAGAGGCTCAGATTGATGAGCATTATATAGATAAGGTAGTGCCAGGTCTCATTACTTCATTTGAGCGGCAAGGCACGATCTTCAAGGCTACTCTGCGAAAGGTCTATCCAGAGGTGCACGAAGGCAGATTCAAGGCTGATTTCAAGTTTGAAGGTAAGATGCCTGACAATATCCGTACTGGTCAGACTTACTACATGAATCTACAGTTAGGCTCGCCAGAGAAAGCCGTGCTTATTCCTCGTGGTTCGTTTTTCAACAAGACCAGTGGCAAGTGGATATATGTCCTTGATAAGGATGGCAAACGGGCGGTAAAGCGTGAGATCAGCATTGGGCGACAGAATCCTCGGTATTATGAAGTGATCGAAGGACTTGAGCCTGGTGATAAGGTCATAACTTCAAGCTATGACAGCTTTGGTGATAATGATATTCTGGAATTACAATAACGTGAAGTTTCGCAAGCTCAACTTCACTCTTCACTTTCAGCTTGAGCTATGCGAAAGATGAATAAAATTATAAAGACTATGATAAAAGTATCAAACATCAGTAAGATCTTCAGAACTGAAGAGATTGAGACAACTGCCCTCGATGGCGTGTCATTTGAAATTAAGGATGGCGAGTTTGTTGCCATAATGGGACCTTCTGGATGCGGAAAGTCAACTCTGCTTAATATTCTTGGACTACTTGATAATCCGACACAGGGTTCATATCTGTTTGCTGATACCGAAGTGGCTAACCTGAAGGAGAAGGAACGCACTCGCTTCCGTAAGGGTAATATCGGGTTTATTTTCCAGAGCTTTAACCTTATTGATGAGCTTAACGTGTATGACAACATCGAACTGCCTTTGCGCTATCTTAACGTGTCTGCATCTGAACGTAAGGCTAAGGTGACGGAAATGCTGAAACGTATGAATATCAGTCATCGTGCCAAGCATTTTCCTCGACAGCTTTCGGGAGGTCAGCAGCAACGTGTGGCTATTGCTCGTGCCTGTGTGGCAAGTCCAAAGCTTATTCTTGCCGATGAGCCTACAGGTAATCTCGATTCAAGGAACGGCAGGGAAGTGATGCAGTTGCTTCAAGATCTCAACAATGAAGGAACTACCATCGTCATGGTGACGCATTCACAGAAGGATGCCTCTATTGCACAGCGCACCATTGACCTGTTTGACGGTAAGATTGTATCAGACGTAAAGAACGAACTATAAGTATGAAGTACATTTTCATAAATTTCATAAATACTCTGCGGCATTATAAGGCAAGCAGCCTGCTGAACATCATCGGCATGGCTGTTGCCTTCGCCGCCTTTTACATCATCCTCACGCAGGTTACATGGGGATTCAGCTTTAACAAAGGACTCGAAGATATCGACCGTATATTCCTTATGGTATATACAAATGATAAGCAAGATGAATATGACTTTATTACTTGCCGACCTTATGCAGAGCGAACTCTTAGCGCTGTACCTGAAGTTGAATTGTATGGCGCAGCCGACTTCCAGCAAAGCGATGGAGGTCATTTCCATTATATCAAGGAGGGTGATAAAGTTCGTAAGTTTGATGCCTGGGTTCAGACATTTACCCATAGTAGTCTCGCCTTATTCGGGTTTGAAGAAGAACAAGGTTCTTTCAAAGACCTTGCCAAACCTAAAACTGTTGCTGTATCAGCTAAGTTTGCCAAGGAGAACAATCTTAAGATTGGAGATAAATTCTCTAATTCTATAGAAGCTCCTGCTGAATGGGAGATTGTAGCAATATGGAAAGATAAATTCCCTAAGGCATCTGCTCCTGCTAATATAAATATGCTGAGAGATATCAATAATGAAAATATTGACGACTGGTGGTTATATTGCTTTAAATATTTCGTGAAGCTGAAGAGTGCAGATGCGAAAGAGGCATTCGAGAAGCATGCAAACATTGCAATCAAGCCACTTATAGAAGAAGATTGCGAGAATGACGCAGAGGACATAAAGGAGGAGATGGCAAATCATAAGATTTGCCTTATCCCATTCAGTGAGCTGTATTATCGTAATGATGTTGATGATAATGGTAGTATTTGCCAGATAGGCAACAAGACTGTTGATGTTAGTTTTCTTGCCGTAGCAATACTTACCATCATTATCGCCATGATCAATTTCATCAACTTCTTCTTTGCCCTTGTGCCAGCAAGAATAAGGAGCGTGAATACATATAAGGTATATGGAACATCGAGAGCTACACTTGTCTGCAACTTCGTTATGGAATCCGTAGGACTGGTAATCCTTGCCCTGATGCTTGCTGCCGTCATCGTACTATTGTTTGAACGTTCTTCCTTAACGGAGATGCTCATAGCACCGATAGACTTTGCATCAAACGGCATGGTAATACTCATTACTATCTCAGTTACACTATTAGGTGCTGTTGTCGGTAGTCTTTATCCTGCATTCTATATCACATCGTTCCAACCTGCTTTTGTACTGAAAGGGGCTTTCGGCTCTTCAAAATCAGGAAAAGCCCTAAGGAATGTCCTTATTGGAGTTCAGTTTACCATATCCATTGGACTTATCGTCTGTGCAATATTCATAAAGCTGCAGCAGAATTATGTAATGAACTATGATATGGGTTTCAATAAGCAATGTCTTATTTCTGGGGATATGCCAGACAATCTGGGATGGGAAGGAAGCAAGAGATCTGCATTTGAGGACAAACTCCGAAGCAATCCTGATATTACAGACGTTACTTGGGCAAGTAGAGATATTGTGAATCGTTCCGACATATTTTGGGGGACAGGGAAAGATGGTGAACATCTTACCCTTGAATGCTATAACGTACCCCCTAATTTCCTTGAATTCATGGGAATAGACATAGTTGACGGTCGTAATTTCTGTAAGTCTGACAGTGAATCGGAATACGGCGCTGTAATTTTTACGGAATCAACACAGAAGAGGCACAACTTTAATGTTGGAGGCTTGGGACCTGGTGATGATGATAGTGTATTGATTGCCGGAGTCTGTAAGGATTTTCATTCCCGTCCATTGCAAGATGTTGGTGGCAAGGATTTTGTATTCTATGTCGATGGCAAACATCATAAATTACTTACCATGTCTATGAATCAAATCTATATAAGAACAACTAAGGGTGCTGATCCTTTCAAGGTTATGGATTTCGTGAAGAAAACGGCTATTGAATTTGCTCAGTTCGATGATCCTGACGATATAGATCTTCGTATATTTGATGAGGAACTGGCAAAACAATATGAATTTGAGGCAAAGCTCAGTACGATGATTACAATCTTCACCTTTATTGCCATCGTTATCTCGCTTATGGGTGTGTTTGGACTTGTTCTGTTTGAGACACAGCATCGCAAGAAGGAGATAGCCATAAGGCGTGTACTTGGTGCTGAGATAGACGATATACTAAAGATGTTCTGCCTGAAGTATTCTATCATCGTTGTTGTTTGCTTTGTTATTGCATCACCAGTATGCTGGTTGTTTATCAACAGATATTTCAGCACGTTTGCATATCACATGGATATAAGCTGGTGGGTATTTGCCCTCGCCTTTATCGTCGTTCTCGTCATTACGAATCTCGTTGTTGCCGTCCGTTGCTTGCAGACAGCCTCAAGCAATCCTGTGGAGTCGATAAAAACCGAGTAAAGCCCCCCAGCCCCCCAAGGGGGAGTCCTTTAGATAGTATTTATCCCTTATATCCACAGCGATTAAATGTATATAACAAACTCCCCCTTTAAGGGGGATTTAGAGGGTCTTTTTCTTTGATTTTTCTCAGAAAATTATTACCTTTGCGCTCAATATGAAGAAAGGAAAGATACTGGTAGTAGATGATAATCAGGGCATTCGTAATGCCTTGAAGATTCTGCTTGCCCCTCATTTCTCGGAAATCGTGGTTATTGCTTCGCCTAAGAGCCTTGTTTCGACAATGGATAGTATGAAGCCTGATGTGGTTCTGCTTGACATGAACTTCTATACCGATATAAATACTGGCAATGAAGGTCTCTATTGGACAACAGAACTGAAGATGATGTATCCGGAAGTGCAGATTGTTCTCTTTACTGCCTATGCTGATATTGCGTTGGCTGTGGAGGGAATGAAACGTGGTGCCTATGATTTCATAGTAAAGCCGTGGGATAATGAGAAACTTATTGCCACGCTTAAGGCTGCATACGAATCTATGCCCAAGGCTGCGAAGAAACCGAAGTCAGAGGTAAGGGAGGCTATGTACTGGGGAGAATCCTTGGCTATGCAGGATATTCATCGTGTCATGGATAAGATAGCTCCTACCGATGCTACGATACTCATTACGGGTGAGAATGGTACGGGTAAGGATGTTCTTGCACGTGAGATTCATGCAGCCAGTAGCAGAAAGCATAAGCCAATGGTATGTGTTGATGCAGGAGCTATTACCGAGACTCTTTTCGAGAGTGAATTGTTCGGTCATGTGAAAGGTGCTTTTACCGATGCCCATACCGATCATGTAGGTAAGTTCGAACAGGCTGACGGTGGTACTCTCTTCCTTGATGAAATCGGCAATATTCCGCTTCATCTACAGGCTAAGCTATTGCGCGTGTTGCAAAACAGAACCGTGGTGAGGGTTGGCTCGGAAAAGCCGATTCCGATAGATATCCGACTTATCTGTGCTACAAATATGGACTTGGAGCAGATGGTTAGCGAAGGGCGTTTCCGTGAGGATCTCTACTATAGAATAAACACTATGCAGATGCACCTGCCTCCGCTTCGTGAAAGGTCGGGGGATATCATTCCGCTTGCCGAGCGTTTTCTTGCCAAATATGCGGAGAAATATAGGCGTGGTGTGGAGACGATATCGGATGATGCCGTAAAAAGACTGATGCAGCACGCATGGAACGGTAATATCCGTGAATTGCAGAATGTGATGGAGAAAGCTGTTATCTTGTCGGAAGGAAAAACGCTTCAGGCATGTGATTTGTCGCTTAACAGCATAAAGCCGGTATCGGGCATGAGCCAGACTCTTGAGGAGGCAGAGGAAAGTACGATACGCAATACTCTGGCTCGTTGCAACGGCAATCTCAGTATGGTGGCAAAGGAGTTGGGCATAAGTCGTCCTACGCTATATAGTAAACTCAAGAAATATGGTATATGATGCAGAATTGGCTCATCATATTGGCAATAATTATGACCGTTGTTATTACAGCGGTCATAACTGCTATATATGTGCGTGAGAAGGATCGCAAGAAACTGGAGTATATGCTTGATGCCTTCGAGGATGGGGAGTTTAACTTCAAGTTTCAGGAGAATACAAGGTTCAACAAGACTCTGAACAGAATCAAGTGGATTGTAGAGCGTAGGCGACAGCAGAATGAGCAGGAGTCGTGGACGAAGCTTATCCGCGTTCTGACTCACGAAATCATGAATACGGTAAGTCCGATAGCATCGCTTAGTGAGGCTTTGAGCCGTAGTGTCAGCCAACCAGAAGAGGAAAGGGAAATGGATATCAAGGCAGGTCTTGAGACTATTTCCTCATCTTCAAAGGATCTTATCCATTTTGTTGAGTCCTATCGGGAACTGGCGGGTGTGGCAAAACCTGTGTTAAAAGCTCTGATGCTCAACTCACTTGTCGGGCAGGTCATCGAACTTACAAGCGAACAATGTGCCGAGGCAGGTGTGGAGTGTACTTATCATCCTGAAACTGATGATATTCTGATCTATGCAGATGAATCACAAATCAGTCGTATTCTCATAAATCTTATCAAGAATGCCATTCAGGCAGGTGCAAACCATATCCGTATAGGTGCGGAGATAGATAGTAATGAACAGACTCTCATTCATGTAGAAAACGATGGTGCTCCAATAACTCCTGAGAGTCAGGAGCAGATTTTCATTCCTTTTTTCACCACGAAGCCGGAAGGTTCAGGTATTGGTCTTAGTCTCTCACGTCAGATAATGCGTGCCCATAACGGAACGCTCGAACTCACCAAGAGCGATGATCAGAGTACGGAATTTACCATCACATTCAAGTAGTATCTTTTCCAACCTTCATCGAGATTCATGTTGCGGATATTGTATGGGTTGGATGAAAAAAATGCAGATAAAGTGTGTTTTTTATGATAGATGTCTTGTGAATGTCTGAATTTATTTGTAAATTTGCATCGGCATTTTTGAAAAATGCCTGTATCGGGGTGTAGCGCAGTTGGTAGCGCACAAAAAAATCACATTTCTTGACTTTCTATTTTCGGTCATAACTATCTCTTTTTCAGTGTATTGAAATTTTGTGAGATTTTTTAATATTTCTTTTGTCTGAAACAAATCACACCAAAATCACACCAAGAGATTTTTCCTTAATTCCAAAATGTTTTTGAAAAACATAACGAGATAAGACCATTAAGAT
>Ga0256407_10008187_pt1 | contig 15446 bp, 21 predicted proteins | sample RumenRJG_04DNA_FD_193489 | JGI IMG/M metagenome (GOLD analysis project Ga0256407, IMG submission 193489) | Bovine rumen microbial communities from Lethbridge, Alberta, Canada - RJG_04 | ecosystem: Host-associated > Mammals > Digestive system > Stomach > Rumen | place: Canada: Alberta...
CCAGAGAAAATAAAGATGAAAGAATGGAAATCGATTTTCTTATCGCTAAAAAAGATCCGACGAACAGACATAATGTATCGCCGATTGAAGTGAAATCCGGCAAGCGATATACATATTCTTCTTTGGGGAAATTTATGAACAGATTTAATGCGCAGTTGGATGTACCCTATATTCTGCACACTGCTGACTATGCTGAAAAGGATGGGATTGTTTTTATTCCGGTATATTGGGCCTGGTTGCTTTAACTGAAAACCTGATAATGCTGCAGTTTGAATTCTGCATTGATTCTGATGCTGAAGACGGTGGTAAGGTGTGTTGCTCAAGTGTAACGACGTCGAAGTCTGTTGTTTGCTTGAGAGGTTAAGATCAGCGAAGGAGCATATCGAGATTACAATTAATGCTGAGGATTACTATAGGATCAAGGATTCCGAGAAGAAACAGGATGAGTAAGTAATCGGATTGAAACAATCCACAAATAGTCCGGAGAAAGAGGTTTATTATGAAAGTGGAAATGGACAAGGATTTCAGAGGAAATGCATATATCGTTCACAATGACGAAGTGATTTTGAGTTACAGCGGCGGATTTTCCGATATGGCGAATGAGATACCGAATACGCTTAGCACCAGATTTGCAACTGCATCCATGGGTAAAACATTTGTTGCCGTGGGAATCCTTCAGCTGATCGAAGCCGGAAAACTAAAATTTGAAGATACTCTGGGGGATATCCTTGATATCAATTTGAAAAGCATTGATCCGGGTGTTACAGTAGAACAGCTGTTGAATCATACATCAGGTGTTGCGGATTATTTTGATGAGTCAGTTATGGATGATTATGAGGCTCTTTGGACAGATTATCCTAATTACAGGATAAGACATAATAAGGACATGCTCCCGTTGTTTATAGATGAACCCATGATGTATCCGAAGGGTGAGAGATTTCAATATAATAATTCCGGGTATGTACTGCTCGCTCTGATCATGGAAAAGATCACGGGGCTGGATTTCGACATATATCTGAAAAGAAATGTTTTCGATCCGTGTGGTATGGATTCTACTGGATATTTCGAATTTGATAAACTGCCGGCAAAATGTGCAAACAGCTATATCTATTGTCCTGATACAAAAGATTATCGCACAAATATTTATTCCGTTGGTGCCAAAGGTACCGGTGACGGAGGAGCATTTGTTACGGTAGAGGACATTGTAAAGTTCTGGAAAGGACTGATCGGGCATAAGTTGCTTTCTGAGAAAATGGTATCGGCGATGTTTTCCAAACAAAGTGGTGATGGGAAGGATCCTGAAGAGGGGTACTATGGCTACGGAGTATGGATCATCGATAATCCCGAAGGACAGGATTATGTATATATGCAGGGAGTCGATGACGGAGTGAGTGCAATTTCTGAATACAATCCAAATAGCGGGATGATCACAGTCATGCTCAGTAATTATGGTGATAATGTATGGTCAAGAATGAGAAAAGTCAGAAAGGAAATGTATTAGCATTTTCATGAAGAATGCTCGAAATTCCATATGGCGCTGGGATCTGAGGAAGCAAATCGGATCATATGTTTCGGGAAGGATATATGATACTTATGCTCGATGGTGTGCAACTTATAGTTGCACGAATTGCAGAAAGAGCACTTTCGGGTTGGTGGAGCGATTCGCATATGTCAGGTAATCTATATTTGCAACGCGGGGCACAAACGAAAAAAAGCAAGTATGGATGAAAAGGAGAATCGACATGAGTTTTGGAAAGAACCTTCAGTATTTACGCCAGCTTAGTAAGAACATGACACAGGAAGCTCTTGCGGAGAAGCTGAACGTAAGCCGTCAGACTATCTCAAAATGGGAGATGGATACTGCGAATCCCGAAATGGATAAGGCACTTGAAATATGCAGGATATTTAATTGCTCTCTGGATAATCTTTTCAGGGAAGAAATGGATAAACGCAGTGATGCCTATTCAAACCTGCGTATAGAAGAAGTCGCCGGTTTCTGTTACATAGAGCATACAGTGATCAGTACAGATCCTGAGAGTGACGCAATCAGCCGAATGTATAAAATTGCAAAAGAAAACGGTATTGAAAATCCGAGGGTGGTCGGATGGGATTTTCCGAATCTCTCACAGGAGCAGGTTAATGTCTTTAATATGCATGGATATACGGCAGCTCTGATATTGCCTGACGAAATAAAACCCGAAGGGTATCAGTTAAAGAATCAAGCCGCACATAAATATGCGGCAATTCACATTGAAAGACCGTATGATAATCCATTTGTGACTATCCCGGGAGCTTATCATACTCTGTTTGATTTTATGAGAACCAACGGTCTGGAACGTGTCGAGAGCGGAGTGATCCCGTGTTATGAAACGGACGGGGAGAGCATGGATGTTTATATTGCATGTAAGTAAGGGATAGTCTATGAGTTTACAGTTATTAAAGGCGGGTACCCCGGATGCGTTGACGTTAACCGGAATATCAAAGCGTGCGTTTGATAGTGATATTTTAGTCGGAGCGGAATCAACGGGAGGACCTCCGGGATATATGTCGGTACCCTTCCATGCAAAAATGGCAAGACAGGGTCACCTGTATAAACTGATGAATGAAGGATTGATAGTTGGCGGAGCAATTCTATTTTTGAATAATAATGTTTTGAATGTTGGTAGGGTTTTCGTCGCGCCGGAACATTTTAGAAAAGGATATGGGATCTTTATGATGCGGGAAGCGGAGAATATGTTCCCGGAAGTAAAAGAGTTTACGCTCGATACCCCCATTTGGAATGTCAGGACAAACAGTTTTTATTCTAAACTGGGCTATATGGAAATAAAGCGCAATAAAGAGTTTGTGTTTTATTCAAAATACCATTGATGTTCTCAAATGTTCTCAGAAAGATACTTGACAAAACAAAACACATGTTCTATATTGCGGGCGTGTTTATTATACCCAAAAATCGGGAAACATTAATTTAACAGGTTATTGATAAAAGCTCAAATCCCGTGTGGTTTGGGCTTTTTTTGATGGCTGGAAACTCCAAAAGGCAGATGTCTGTTTCTATAAAAGTAGTAAATTGCCGGGAAGAGGTGGACAAAAGGTACTCGATTTTACGGGAAATATTTCAAAAAAATGATTGTGTATATCTAACAAAAATGAAAGGCAGTGATGATACTTGAAGAATACATATCGGTGTAGTGTATGTGGAAAATGTGATTCCGAAACTACACTACGGAGGATTGGATGGGATAAGGATGGGAGGTGATCGCGTTGAGGGAATCATAGAAAAGAATACTGGTAACTATTAACTCGGACATCCATGTGGATGTCTTTTTTATTTTAGAAAAAGGAGAAAAACGAAATGATTAATCAAGAATATCTTCCGTGTAACAGACAGATCCATATCAAGATTTCGGACGAAGAATTAAAACTGATCCGGGAAAGGATGGAGCAATTGGGGTTCAAGAACATGAGTGCCTATATCAGAAAAATGGCAATCGATGGATATTGCATCAATATAGATTTTACTGCTATTCATGAGCTTGCCAAGATGATGTGCATCGATAGCAGGAATATCAATCAGATTGCAAAAGCAGCCAATACTTATGGCTGGGTTAATGAAAAAGTCATCGCTGATATGAAAGCCGAGCATGAGAAAGTTCTGGAAACGGTAAAAGAGTATTTTGATAAATTACTTGAAATCATGTAACACCGGAAAAATGGTTTTGAGCCTGCCTGCAGGCGTAGCTTGCCGATGAAAATCGGAAATCAGGGGGATTGGGGCATGTTCCCCAACAAGCAAAATCGCATCAGGTGTACACCGATGCACTGCTTGCCAATTTGTGAAGACCATTAAATGAGCATATCAAAAAGAAAGGACATTGAAAGATGAGAAAAAAATATTATGAAGATCCGAAGGAAAATGCCGCTTTTGAAAGGTGCGTGGATGTTATGACGGAACTGATTCTGAAATACGGGCCATCGTTGAAAAGAAGGTGGGCGCTGGAGAAGCTGATGGCGAATGTCTGGCTGGATATTGTGTTTACCAAAGTTACTATGAAGCGTTTGTCTGGGTATTACAGATTATCGAAGGATTATCGGAGACGATATAAGAATAGTGACGCGGCATGACAAAATAGGATTGACAGGTTTGCGGCATCTGCATATACTATTGTCATAATAGAAATGACATGGAGGTGATTACTCATGAAGAAGATAACGACACTTGAAGAGGCTTTGAAACGAATCGAGAAACTGGAAAAAGAAAATGCAGAACTTAAGGAAGCAAATGCCGATCTGAAAGAGGAGCTTGAATACTTCAAAAAGAGGAAAGCCTGCGGCAGACAAAGACACAATGCTAAATGGATGGCCATCTACAATGATTTTGTTGTTTGTCACGAACAGGGCATGACCATGGTGGAGATTGCAAAGCGCAACGGAATCAGCGAGCGGAGTATCTATCGGTACAAGGCTTATTATGACGAGATGCAGAAAAAGAAGAAGGGGAAATGATTTGCGGTACAAATTTTGCACCGCAAATTCAAAGTGTTCAGATTCGAACACCTAACAGATGATATTTTGTGGACGAAAAAATCGCCTGCAAAAAGGAAGGATATGCATGGGAGAAAAGAAAGAAACGGAATTGACTAATACGGAGATCTCAGTGATAGAGGTTACAGAAGAACTCTTGAGAGAGAAGTTGTATGAGATTCGTGGCGTTAAGGTCATGTTAGATGCAGATTTGGCTGAGATATATGGCTATACAACAAAAGCTTTGAATCAGCAAGTAAAAAACAATAAAGACAGGTTTGAGAGTGACTTTACATTTAAACTGACACGAGATGAATGGCAAGACTTGAGGTCAAAAAATTTGACCTCAAGTTGGGGCGGTTCCAGATATGCGCCTAACGTGTTCACAGAGCAGGGTGTTTACATGTTAATGACAATTTTGAAAGGGGAGTTGGCTGCTAAGCAAAGTAAAGATTTAGTCCGAACTTTCAAGAAAATGAAGGATTATATTCTTGGTAATCAAACTCTCATCGGACAGCGTGAGGTTATGCGGCTTTCCATGCAGACAACAGAGAATACTACTTCGATAAGTAAGCTTCGTGCGGATATCGGCTCTGTTGAAAGACAGATGTCCGATGTCATGGAACAACTGGGGGATGTGGTTACCAAATCGGAACTGGCAGATATGATGAACAGTTTTGTCAGTGATGAGGATAACGGCTGGCTTTTGTATAATACAAAATACTGCAGTGCCGATGTAGCTTATTCATCTATATACGGTCAGGCGAAAAAATCCGTATATGTGATCGATAACTACATAGGGTTGCGAACACTTGTGATGCTTAAAAATGTTCCGTCAGGAGTGGATATTAAGTTGTTTAGTGATAATGTTGGCAGCGGAAAACTCCACAATGTGGAATATAACGATTTTCTACGAGAGTATCCGGGGCTAAGAATAACTATGCAGCACACGGGGGGTGTATTTCACGATCGCTTTATCGTTCTGGATTATGGGACGAAGGATGAACGAGTATTTCTCTGCGGAGCTTCGTCAAAGGATGCAGGTGCCAGGATAACAACTATAGTGGAAGATTTCGGGGTTCAGAAATATGATCCGATCATTAAGAAATTGCTTAAAAATGCGGTTCTTGTATTACCGTAGGAAAGGAGAATCATGAACAGGGATAAGATCAAATGCTACATCTACACCTGCGTATCCACAGCCATCCAGGTGGATGGATACAGCCTTGATGCACAGCGGGAAACGATGCGGAAATATGCGGATTTTCAGAATATGGAGATTGTTCGGGAATACAGCGATGAAGGACATTCCGGTAAGAATATCCGGGGACGCCAAGAGTTTGTCCGTATGTTAAATGACATAGAAGATGGCAAGGACGAGGTCAGCTTCGTCCTTGTTTTTAAATTGTCACGATTTGGCAGGAATGCGGCGGATGTGCTCAGTTCCTTGCAGCTGATGCAGGATTACGGTGTGAATCTGATCTGTGTAGAGGATAATATCGACAGTTCGAAGGAAGCCGGTAAGCTTCTGATATCAATTATTGCTGCAGTAGCTGAGATGGAGCGAGAGAACATCCGTGTACAGACCATGGCTGGGCGTATGCAGAAAGCCAGGGAAGGAAAATGGAACGGCGGATTTGCCCCTTACGGATACGCCCTTGAGAGTGGGGAGCTTGTGATCGCGGAGGATGAGGCAGATATTATCCGTATGATATTTGACCGTTATATCAATACCGATGACGGGATCAATGGGGTTGCCAATTATCTGAACAATCACGGTTATACCAAGAAACTCAGACAAAATGGTACGATTCCCGGATTCTCCACCAGTTTTGTTAAGAAGATCATTGATAATCCGATCTACATGGGGAAGATCGCATACGGGCGCAGAAGAACCGAAAAGAAAAACGGTACCCGTAATGAAACACATGTCGTAGAACAGTCAGAGTTCCCGATTTACGAAGGAATCCATGAAGCGATCATTTCAGAGGAAGAATGGAACCTGGCGCAGGAAAAGAGGTCAAAAAATAATTATCGCCGGGAAAAGGTGAATGATCCTGATCATGCGCATATTCTTTCCGGGATCCTCAGATGTCCCTGCTGCGGTAAAGGAATGTATGGAAATGTTGCCAATGCTCATTCAAAGGATAATAAGACCAGATACTATTATTATTGCAAAAACACAGTAAATGCTACCGGGCATAAATGTACCTTCCGCACCAATATCGAGCAATCTCAGATTGACGGGATGCTTGAGCGGCTGATATCGGCAATGACCCGTGAAGGAAAGTTTAAGGACGCTATACAGAGCAAGATCGGTACTACTGTCGATACTTCTGACATGGAGAAGGAACTGTCTGTGCTCTCTGCCAAACTCCACCAGGCAGAGGCTATCAAGACACGTATCGAGCAACAGATGAACAGTCTGGATGTTAATACACCTCATTATGAGAAGAAGATCGCAGATTTACAGAGGCGCCTTGATTCTCAATATGATACGATAGATGAGGTGGAGCAGGCCATCACAGAAGTCAGAGCTCAGATACTTGATCTTAAAAAGAGCAGTATTTCTGCCGATAGTATATATGAGTTTTTGCTTCATTTTGATGAGATATACAGGGAATGTACCGATGCAGAAAAGAAGAAGTTCATGCAGTCCTTTGTGGATCGTATAGAACTTTATCCGGAGCGCAGAAAAGACGGTAATTGGATAAAGAATATCCTTTTCAATTTCTCGATTCCCGTAGTTCGGGATGATGAGGAAATTGCACGGATAGGTGGAATATCCATGGAAAATAGCACTCTCAGCAATGTCGACTCGCCCTTGGAAAAGTTGCCAACGCATGAGACGGTAGTATTGCTATCACACGAGTAAGGCAAAGAGGACAGATGATTATATTTTAATTTAATCGGATAAGGAGATTTGAGATTGAACGAATCGGAGCTGTATAAAGAACTGTGAGTTTTGACAAAGGATAAGAGCAGGTGGGAGGAAAGCATCCCATTTGTAGCATCTCTCCTTAATGATGAATCCGGAAAAATCCAAGCAAAAGCGCTGTGGTTGCTCGGCAGATGGGCCTTGAACATCCTTCATCAGTAAAGGATTCTGTGGCTTCAATGGTATCTTTCTGTGATAGTAAAGATCCTCTCTTGAGGGAGCGTGCAGTAAATGCACTTGGAAGGATTGGTCGTGCTGATTATTCGTTGATAGAACAATATTGGAAGGACCTCTTTAGATTCGCTTCGGATGAGGAACCGAAGGTGAGATTGAGCTTCATCTGGGCATCGGAAAACATAGCTACGAATACGTCGAACATATACGGAGAATATATGCCAATCTATGAAGAGCTTCTGAATGATAATTATGATAAGGTGAGAATTCATTGTTTGGGAGCAATTAAGGCGTCAACGAGTGAAAAATAACTTTTATTATAAACGAGTAAAGGGAGACATTGGCATCATGACAAAAGAAGAGTTTTTGAGATTAGATTATGGCAACATTGTTTCTTGTAAAAGATTTCCCGGGGAAATATACGAGATAGATGATACTGATGTGTTTGACGTAGGAGATCGAGATCCGATATACCGTGTATTTGGTGCTAAAGACAGGACAAACAATAAAGACATTCGGATAGATAGGCAGAACTATACTGTTTGGGACGTATTATCCAAATAATGTCCCTCGATCTCAATTACCTCAAGAAGGTAAACGATACGTTCGGACATGAAGAAGGCGACAGATACATTCAGAATGCCGCGAACATACTTGAGACCGCAGTCGGAGAAAACGGCGAGACCTTCAGAATCGGAGGCGATGAATTCCTGGCTGTCATATACGGCGACGACCCCGAAGAAACATACAGGTCCGTAGTTGAGAAGCTGAACAGAGGAATAGAAGAATTTAACAATAAAGAGAAAAAAGAGATAAAACTGAGCATTGCATACGGACATTCGCTCTGCACCTCGAGCCTGGACTACTCAATCCACGATTCCGAGAGAATTGCCGACAAGGAAATGTACGAGTGCAAGCGCATGATGAAGGCAGAAAGAACAGATACCTGACAGACATGGAAACGTAAGTACTTACGAACCTCCTCGTTGACGATATCGATATAGCCGAGAGCAGCAGTAAATACGACCGCGTGCTCGCGATGGCGGGAAAAGTAAAAAGAGACTATCTTGTAATAATGGCGTCGACAAGAACCTTTGTACTTCATGGAAGTGCCCGGAGCCATGACGCTCGAATGGGCCGAAGGCGATGATTCCGAACTCTTTAAAACCGGCAAATGGTGGTCAGACTTGTTAAACAAAGAATGCGGTGACTGCTGCAGTATCGATGTCAAAGAAGCAGAGTGTTATGACATCGCATGGCAGGAATGGTTTGAATCGGGACATGAATATGGTCTGAGAGATAAGGAATTTTTGGATAAATAACAATCATTAATGCATAGTTATCATTAAATAATATGCAGATAACGGTTTAGTATCTGCATATTTTTTGCTATTGTATATGCAGTAAATGGAGGCGTGCATATGCATATATTTGATTATTCATTTCTGTATAAAGGTGTATTACCTGCAGAGTTGGTTAATCTTACATCAACCATTTCCGCACTTAATGCAATATCCGAGGAAAGAAGAGGACGGAATGCGACTGTCTATACTGAACTGGAGAAGATAGCCCGTATTCAATCTGTTAAAGGCTCCAATGCGATAGAGGGTATTATAACAACGGATGCCCGAATAAAAGAAATCGTAGAAGGAAACAGTGCTCCGTTAAACCATACTGAGATGGAGATAGCAGGATACAGGAATGCGCTGGATGAGATACACACTTCTTTTAATGGCTTAAGTATCAATGAACAGACCATTTTGCATCTGCATCAGGTTATGACTGAAGTAGCCGAATATGAAGGGGCCGGACAATATAAAATCGAAGACAATATCATAGCGGAAATAGATGAATACGGACGGCGAAGAGTTCGCTTTTCTCCTGTACCGGCAGCAGAAACAAAAGATGCGATGGAGTAGCTTGTTCTTGCGTATATTGATGCCAGGGACAATCCGCGCATCAATAAGCTTTTGCTCATTCCATGTGTGATATTTGATTTCCTTTGCATCTATCCCTTCGCCGACGGCAATGGACGTGTTTCCAGATTGCTGACGCTTTTGCTTATGTACAAGAGTGGATTCAATATCGGCAAATATGTTTCTTTTGAGGAACAGATTAATAATTCCAAAGAATACTATTATGAAGCTCTTCAGGATTCATCTAAAGGATGGCATACGAACGAAAACTCCTATACGGAATTTATGAAGATTTTCCTTTCCACATTGTATAAGTGTTATAAGGAACTTGATAAAAGGTTTTCTACGGTAAACGGGAAAAAACTGAAAAAATCCGAAAGAATAGAACAAACAGTACTTAACAGTGTGTTGCCAATTTCCAAGTCCGAGATTTGTGAATTCCTGCCGGATGTCAGCCCTACAACTGTAGAAGCTGTCCTTTGGAAAATGGTAAAAGATGGATCAATAAAAAACTTGGAACTGCGAGGACAACAAAATATGTTAATGCGAAACACATCCGGTGATTTTTGTTGCTCAACGAAAATGACGTCGAGACCATCGTATTGATCGAACGGGTCAGAAATGCAAAGTATGGTTGGTATCGATATGATTCACGATTTGCATTGCCTGTATACAATGAAACTGGAGAGATAGAAAGATATAATGTGTTTCATGCATCGTTAATTGTAAGACATTCCGAAGATAAAAAACTATATTTGTATGATATTTTAGACATAAAAAAGGAAACGAGCAACCCGATTGAGCCATAAGGCTCTACCCGACAAAAAAACCATTTCTTTTACAGGGCTGATACTATGGTAAAGGAAAAATGTCAATCTGATTATTCAAATGTATCGGTAACGAAATTAAGGAGGGAAATAATAATGGATATAAAAATTCGAGAATGGAAAATCGAAGATAAATCGGAGCTGGCTGAAAACCTGAATAATATGAATATTCTGAACAATCTGCGGGATGGATTGCCCTATCCATATACGGAAGATGATGCAGAGGATTTTATAAGGGCAATGCTGTCGGTAGATAAGGATAAAACATTCGCATTTGCGATTACATTGGATGGCAAGGTTATCGGGAGCATCGGAGTATTTCGGCAGGAAAACATTCATTTCCGGACAGCGGAAATGGGATACTATATTGGTGAGAAATATTGGGGCAACGGATACATGACAGAGGCTGTGAAACTGGCATGTAACTTTGTCTTTGAAAATACCGACATCATCAGGATCTATGCTGAGCCGTTCGCATATAATTCTGCTTCCTGTCGTGTGTTGGAAAAAGCAGGTTTTGGTTTTGAAGGCGTGTTAAAGAGTAATGCATACAAGAACGGAAACATTGTTGATATGAAAATGTATGCGCTGGTTAAGCAATAGAATTTTGTTGTTCACTGAACCTAACGTCGAGACTATAGTATTGCTTTCACGGGTTTAGAGATAAAGTGCCTCGAAAAGGCTTGAAATCAAAGGGGTTCGGCACTTTGGGATAATGACATGAGATGGCATAACGGCGTATTAAGAGTTTTACAGAATTAGTCCACGCAAAAGATTGTAAAAAGGGTATATCCGGTATGGGAAAGGGGACACGACAATACCTGTGTCGTTTATAGACTATTTTAATTCGGTTTATATGGTGAAGAACACTCATATCATAGATGACGTTGGACATATGTTGTATCTAAGCTATTGGAAAGATATCGTTCGGGAACCGGATGAATTGGAGTAACTTCTATTTCAGTTTATATGACCATGAGAATTTCAAAATTTATATGGGAGGAACTACAGTACTTTACTTCGTTTGAGGAAGAAAAGACTATTGGCTTTTTCACATATAATACTTGATCCTGAACAAAGAGGCTGTGGAAATGCAAAGAAATGGCGATAGAACGTTAACCGGGAAGACTGAATTATATGGATGATGCGATGGAAAAAAACGTTATTTAACTATAACACATAAATTTGTTAAGAAAGCAAGGCATATTTTCAAAAGTATTATTTCAGTGACAGAAAATGTGAAATATAAATATGAAAAAGACATCTTCTTTTCAATAGGCGAAAACTGCCTTTCTGACGACATACTGTCCAGATTCTCTTTAAAAAGCTTCTCTTCTCCGTATGGATCCGGAAGATCAAATATTGAATATATCCTCGCTTTTGAAAAGGAGGGCTTCGCAGATTTCATTAACCGTGACTATATGAAATACGAGTATATTGGCAACAAAAAGGTGCCTCGGAATAAAAAATATGTTGCAACTGAGAACAAATACAATAGTACCTGCATAAATGGCTTTGAATTTACTCATCATGATACCATTGGAGATGAATCAATCCGAAAGACAATCATGAGAAGATGTAATCGACTTATGAATATTACCGGGAAAAACATTACAATGCTTTATCATCATCGATACTGTGAACAGACAGACATGGAGTTGCTGATTCATCATCTGCAGCTGCTCTCAGAGATTTACGAAGCGCGGGGCAACAGCGTCAATGTGTATTTATTCTATCAGGTAATCGCATCGGATGAAAACCAGCGGAGAGTCGAGCGCTTACAGAATGGCAACGTTTATATATACCGCTTTTATACTTTAAAAGAATGGGGAGGAGACGATCAGGATGTGTTTTGGGCCAGATGCGATAATGATTTGCTGCGTGTCATGATTGACGATATCATCTTTAGGAAAACAAAGAATAACCGGAGAACTGACAGGCGCTTTGAGGAACTTTCTGGAAGATGATTCCTCCTGTTTAAGAAATATGAATCTCGACTTCAAGGCGGCTGCATATCCTTTCGCTGCGGCAGCAATGGGGGCGCTGAACAATGACTAAGCTCTTTTTGCGTTTGTGTTAGTTATGATGAATAAAGCAAATCTTGGTTTGCGGAGAAAAAATATATGGAACTAATGAAGATCAATCAGGAAAAACGGGATAGAATTAATGATTTCATTATGCATCAATGGTTTACAATGCAAATGGTTGTTCTCGGGGAGAGTATCGATCTTAGTAAGGCAGAAGGGTGGTATGCCAGCGAAGATAATGAAATCATCGGACTGGTCACCTATCGTTTTACCGGAAATGATATGGAGATACTGTCTCTGGATAGCCTTGTTGAAAACAAGGGAACAGGGACGGCTCTGCTTCATCAGGCAATATCGGAGGCAAGGAATGCCGGATTGGAACGGGTCAGATTGATCACAACAAACGATAATCTTCATGCGCTGAGATATTATCAGAAACGCGGATTTGATATGATATGTTTCTATCAAAATGCTCTGGATGATGCCAGAAAGATCAAGCCCGAAATACCGCTGACTGGTATAGATGAGATTCCACTGAAGCATGAAATCGAGCTTGAACTACTGCTTGGATAGATTCATGTTTGTCCAATGTTATGAGCAGAACAAAAGTACTTGGTATTCTGGTCGCCGATGAAAGACTGACAGTTCTAAATATTTACAATGGTCTTGATTTTCTTTCCCAATGAACTCTTTTTTCTGAAATGCATTATAATGGTTTAAGAACTTAAACCAAAGGAGGGCGAAAGATGCACACAAAAAAAGAGTTTATGAAATTATCGGCAGACTTTAAGGAATGTCGCGACGTACTTGTAGCATTAGGTGATGAGAACAGGCTGCATATATTGTATCAGATGATGATAACAGCTGATCCAATGGGTATGCGGGTCGGCGATATTGTAAGGTTGTCCAGTCTGTCACGCCCTGCTGTATCTCATCATATGAAGATACTCAAGGATGCAGGAGTTATAAATGTAAGAAGGGAAGGGACAAAGAATTACTATTACCTTGATCCTGATATGAGATCGTTCAAGGCATTGATATCGGTACTTCAAAGATCTGTTGATTATTCTTCGGAACTGCCGTACAGAGGGGAGGAATGATCATGGAATTTGATAAGTATGCGGATAATTATGATGCAGGCTTCATGGGAAAAGGCAGCGGAAGGTTTTACGCTGATCTGATTAAAGAGATCGAGGTCAAAGACGGTGATGCTGTTCTTGATGTGGGTTGTGGTACGGGAACAGTTTTATCATTTATAGGCAGGCAAAAGAAAATTTGTGGATTCGGTCTTGATGTAAGTGAGAATATGATAGCGATTGCGAAGGAAAAGAATCCGAATTATCAGTTTGTTTCCGGAGACTGTGCTTCCTTGCCGTATGCAGATGAATCTATGGATGTAGTGATGGCCTGTATGGCTTATCATCACTTCCCTGATCAGGAGCGGTTCAGGAGTGAGGCAATGAGAGTGCTGAAACCTGGAGGATCCCTTTATATCAGTGATCCAAGGTTTCCGCTTATAGTAAGATGGATATTTAACACTGTTTTCAAAGATGCAGGCTTCCGTACCACGAAGAAAAACGGGATGGATTTTGAACGGTCCGGATTTAAGACGGTCAGTGTAACAAAAGATATTTACGTTCAGGTACTGCATTTTACCAAAGGGAAGTGAATCATTTTGGACTATAAGAAACTGAATGCAATCATATATGCCGTTCTTGCGGCACTGTTTTATGCGATAAACATACCATGCTCGAAACTATTGCTTAATAAGGTGGCACCGACATTCATGGCCGCATTTCTGTACCTTGGAGCAGGTCTTGGCGTCGGAATCATGTATGTTTTTCACGCCAAAAAAGAATCCCGGGATGAAAGAATTGGCAGAGAAGATATACCATATACTCTGGCAATGGTTGTTCTGGACATTATAGCGCCGATCCTGCTGATGATAGGTGTAAAGTTAGGGACAGCAGCAAACGCATCACTTCTTGGAAATTTTGAGATCGTAGCAACAACGCTGATCGCATTCGGACTCTTCCGGGAGAAAGTATCTGCGAGACTGTGGGGAGCAATATCCCTTATTACAGTGGCAAGTATAATCCTTTCATTTTCGGGAGAGGGGAGCTTTTCTTTTTCCCTGGGTTCTGTACTTGTTCTTGGAGCAACTGTCTGCTGGGGACTTGAAAATAACTGTACAAGAAAGATATCCGGAAAAAGTACTTATGAGATAGTAACCATAAAGGGACTCGGATCAGGGACAGGATCGTTTATAGTTGCTATGATACTTGGAGAGAGCATTCCGGGGATTTCATATATAGCAATAATAATGATTCTCGGGTTTGTTGCATATGGACTCAGTATATTCACGTACATCAGAGCCCAGAAGACTTTGGGAGCAGCAAAGACAAGCGCTTATTATGCAATCGCCCCGTTTATCGGTGTGGTAATGTCAGCTGTATTCCTGAAAGAAAGATTCACGATGTTGTTTATAATTGCGCTGATAATAATGATCGCAGGGACTGTCCTGATCGTCAGAGATACATTGATACATAGCCATAAACATGCACACACACATCTTATAACGCATACACATGACGGCTCTACACATACGCATGTTATCGAGCATTCCCATGATCACGCCCATGTGATTAATGAAGGCAAACACGGACATACACACAGTGTAGAGGAGCTGGAAATTGTTCTGGGTCATAGGGGCGCATTGTAAGATAAATCGGGGAGTCAAAGGGGACGGTTCTTATCGACTTCATTATTCAAAAAACGGGGAGTCAATGAGAACCGTCCCCACTGAAATTAAACAAGGAAAAAATGATAGAACATCCAATACATCCAATATATGATGAGAAATCTAAGATTCTGATACTTGGAAGTTTCCCTTCTGTGAAATCGAGGGAAGAAAGATTTTTTTACGGACATCCTCAAAACCGATTCTGGAAGGTTACTTCCGCAGTATTTGAAGATGATACTCCGCATACCGTTGAAGAAAAGAAATCTTTCTTACTCCGTAATAGAATTGCAGTATGGGATG
>Ga0256407_10008191_pt1 | contig 15441 bp, 4 predicted proteins | sample RumenRJG_04DNA_FD_193489 | JGI IMG/M metagenome (GOLD analysis project Ga0256407, IMG submission 193489) | Bovine rumen microbial communities from Lethbridge, Alberta, Canada - RJG_04 | ecosystem: Host-associated > Mammals > Digestive system > Stomach > Rumen | place: Canada: Alberta | collected...
GTTATATATAGTAGTTAAATTTTTAGTTTTTAAATTTCTTAAAACTAATTCAAATATATTTATAATTATAATTTATAAATAAATAATATATATAAACAACAAAATATTTTTATTTATAATATTATATGAAACATTAAAACAAATATATTTAAAAAAAATATATAATTTCAATTAAAAAAATTTTACGGATATTTGAATTTTTTTTATTTAAAAATATATTAAAATTATTATTTATTTTTTTTTCTTTGGATTTTTTTTCTTATTTTCTTTTTTAATCTCTTGTTTCTTTTCATTTTTAGGAATATTTTCAATAGGTTTATTAGCCATCATATATAAAATACCTTGTATAAAAATTTCTATTTTATCTAAATCATTTTTTTTATTTAATTTAATATATTTTGATTTATTATCATCAGTCACATAAAGTTTTGCATAAGAGGGTAATTTATTCCTATATTTCATAGTAAATCTTGATTTAAACATATTTTCATGTAAAAATTCTCCTGCTGAATCAACAAAATTTTGCCAATCTCTAAAATATTTTTTTCCCATTTAAATAATAAAAATTAAATAATTATTTTAAAATTTATTTTTTTTATTTTTTTAACATTATTTATTATATGAAAGGAATTATGAAAGAATTTATTGATTATACATTTTATATTGGGGTTATTACAACTGAAACTTTTCCTTTATTTGTTCAATTATTACAAGAAAAAAAATATATTAATTATAATTATAAAAATGATGAAGAAAAATCTAAAGTTATAAAGAAAGTTTTTATTGAATATTTTTTTAAATTAACGACTGAACAAAAAAAAATAATTTCTTCAAATATATATGAAAAATTTATTTGTAATAAAAAGAAAAGTAGTCAAAGAGGTTTAATTAAAATGTTTTCAATATATAAAAAAAAGAAAAATGAAAATATTAAAGATAAATTATATAAATGGAGAATGAAAATTCCAAATTATAAAAATATTTATAATATATTTAATAAAAAAAATATAAATGATAATAATAATTTAATTAATTATAATAATAATAATATATTTTTCACTAAATATTTAAAAGATAGTCAAAGTGAAATTAATATTTTAAAACCAAATAATATTATTTATAGAAAATATATAAATGATAAATTTATGAATAGATTAAGTCATTATTCATTTAAATCAGATAATTCAAAAGAAAAATTATATAATTCAAATGAAGAAATATATGAAATGAGTTGCACTTTTACACCAAATCTTTCATTAACTAAATCAATTAATGATAATTTTCACAAAAAAAAAGTAAGTCAAGATTTTGATAATTCAAATTTAAAAAATAATAAAATGATTTTTGAAAGATTATATAATCAATATAAAATAAATAATAATAATAAAAAAATATTACAAAAAAAATTTGATTCAAATGATGGAATTACTTTTTCACCTAAAATAAATAAAACAAAACATTTCAAAAAAAAAATTGTTTATAAATAATTTTATAAATAATTTATATTAATAATCTCTACTAATAATTTTTTTTCAAAAAATTAAATAAAATTCGATATTAAAAACATTTATTTATTCATTATTAAATCATATAAAAAATATTTATTTTTTAATATAATAAATATTACATTTATACAAACTTTCTTTTAATTCAATTAAAAAAAATCAATTATATTTCCAATTTTAAATAATACTTTATTTTTCTTTTTAATTCCAATAATTCTAAACATTCCAGAAATAATAACAAGAAAAAAAGGTAAAATCATACTAATAAAAAAACTAACAATAGAATCCTTAATTAAATGTTTTTGTGTATTATGATAAATAATACAAAAAGCAGAAGTAAAATACCAAAAACTAAAAAAAAAGATAAATTGAAGAATAAAAAATATAATCAGTTTGATTTTCTTATTTTTTTTATATTCAATATATTCATTTAAATTTTTAAATCTTTTATGATTATTTAATGCAAATAATTTTAGTAAAGAATTAATTAATGCACAACAAAGAGAAGATACAATTGATTTAGGTAAAAAATATAAAAAATCATATTTTCCTGATTTTTTATTTATATGTGAAATATTACTATCACTAAAAAATAAAGCATTAAAAGAAATAAACATTGTTATATAAAAAATAAATAATATTATTTTTATATTTTTATTATTATTATCTGCTTTTGTAAAAAATGTAAAAATAAATGTTTGTTCATATTTTAATTTATCTGTATAATAATCAATAAAATCTCTTTTATCATATTTTATTGCTTCTTCATATGAAAATTTATTCATTTGTTTTTCTGTATATTTAATTTCTTCTTTTTCTTTTATTTTATTATTATTAGTGAAACTTTCATTTATTTTTTTTGATGATGTTAAAATATTATTTGATTTATATTTAAATATTGTATTTTGTTCATTTTTTTTATAATTATTAATAACTATATTTACATATTTTTCAAAATCTTTTTTTTCAATTATTTCATTATTACTTTCAATTGGTGTTTTATTAATTTGAAATGATGATATTTTATTTTTATTTTGAGGATTTAATTGTTTATTTACTGAATTATCATCATTTTTTTTATAGAATTCTTTTTTTGATTTTAATAAATTAGCATAAATATTATTTTCATTATCAGGATTTTTAATAAATAAAAAAATATATATTAATTGTATAATCCCTAAAGAAATTATAATATGACTTCCAAAATTTTTCTTTAAATTATAAATAGAAAAAACTAATTTATAACATTTAATAACTTTAAAATTTGATTCACTAAAAACATTAAAAACTTTTTTTGAAAATTGATTAATATTAAATTGACTATAATCTTCATTTACTTCATTTTTTACATCACAAGAACAATTAACAGTATTTTCTTCAAAATTATATCCAATAAAAGTACAATTTTCTTCACAAAAAGAATAATTTTCATAAATTATTTTTTTTCTGTCTTTTAAAGTTAAATCTGTTTTATTTTCTGAAGTATAAATAGTACAAATATCATTATAAAAACTATCATTAGAATTAAATATATCATATCCATTTTTATTAAAAATGTCTTTTGCTTTATCTAAATTATTAATTGAAGTTATATTAACATTTAAAATTAAATTTATTTTTATGTCTTTACATAAAGATAAATTAATTTCAGTTCCATTTGAAAAAAAAAATTGATATTCTACTTGATTTGTTAATTGATCTTTTCTATTAATATCCATTTGTACTATTATTAAAGAATCATTTTTATTTATTATTCCATTTTTTATTAATTTTTCTTCACATTTATGAAAATCTATTTTTGACATTGTTGATGAGATATTACCTAAATTTTTTTCTGTTATATTTTTTTTATCATATATACACATTGAAAAATAATCATTTTCAAATTCTCTTGTTTTATTATTTTTAAATGAATCAAATATATTTTCTTTTTCTTCTTTCATAAATTGACCTGGTTTTTGCATTAAAGGGTTAAATGTAAAATTGTTTTTAAGGTTATTTTCATTATTAAAATTATCATCTTTTTTATCATCATTATTACATGAATCATCTTTAAAATTATCATCTTTTTTATCATCATTATTAAATGAATCGTTATGAAAATTATCATCTTTTTTATCATCATTATTAAATGAATCATTATGAAAATTATCATCTTTTTTATCATCATTATTAAATGAATCATTATGAAAATTATCATCTTTTTTATCATCATTATTTAATGTTTTATTATCTTTATCAAAAAAAGGTTTATTGTTAAATGAATCATTATTTTTAATAAAAGATTGTTGTTGATTTTGAAAATTATCATTATCATCTTTATTATTTTCTAAATCCTTATTTAGAATATTTATCAAATTATTTGAATTGTCATTAAAGTTATTTTGATTATTTATATTATTATTTAATGTTTCATTTTTATTATTTTCAACCGTTTCATTTTGAGAATTGGTAGTATTAGATGATATTATATTATTAATTTCATTATTTTGTCTAAGAAATAGTTTAATATTATTAAGGGTTTTATTTTTATTTATTACATATATATAAAAATAATTATTTGAATCTAAAAATTGAGTTAATGTATTATTTTTATTATTTAATAATGATTGTTTAATACTATCTTTTTCTAATTTAATATTAATGTTTTCAATAATATTCAATAGCAAAAATAAATATAAAATTTTCATTATTTTTTTTTAATTTATTAAATAAAATAAATATAAAAAATCTTTTAATAAAACCGTTTTAATTAATTTATAAAAAATAAAAAATAAGATTTATAAAAATATTAATCATCACTTTTTTGAATAGGAATCCAATTAAAATCATTATCATTTAATTTATCCCAAACTAAATTCTCAACACTATTAAATTCATTAGAATTATTAATATGTAAATAAACGAGAAAATAAACATAATTCCATAAATTATGAATTCCTTTAATATGATTATCAAAATCAATATTTCTAAATAAACATTCATCTTTACTTAATTGACAAATAAAACAAATATTATTTTTATCATCTTCTAAATTAGAATTTTCTTTTCTTAATTGACTAAACATATTAACAATAATTCCTAAAAATATATTTCCTAAAATTAAAATAATAATAATCCAAAATAACATTTCATAAAAAAATTTTTTAAGATAAAATATATAATCTGAATAAAAACTTACTTTACTAATAACTTCTCCAATTCCTTTTTTTGAAGTAATACCTTTTTGAATAAGAAATAATAAACATTGAACTGAAGAATAACAAAAACTATCAGAAATATTTTCTTGACTATTACTATCAATAACATTATTAAAGTTAAATAAATCTGAAAAATAAAAATATGAAAACCACATAAAAATATAAACAATGAAAAATTCAAAAATTAAAATTATAAATATATATAAAATTTTTATTAACATTATTTTATAAATTTTAAACAAAATTGGTATAATATTTATTATAAATATTGTTTGAAAAACTAAAAATAAAGTACTTTTTGTTATTACATATAAAGCAGTTAAAATTAAAGAAAATAATAGAATATTTACTTCTCTATTTATTAATATACTATAAATTATTGCTGTAAATAATTTTTGTCTTAAAGGAATACTTTTATTTATTATTGATTGTACTTTTGATACAGAAATATCTTTATTTTCATTAAATAAATCTATAACTTCATTTGATATTTTATTATCTTGATTTTTTTTTCTAAAAATAAAATTTTGATTATTTTCTTTCATTATATTCATTTGATAACAATTTAAAAATCTAAAATAAAACCAAATAATAAGACAAATTAATAAGAAAAAAATTTGTATTAAAGATAAAATTAAATTAGTAAAAAAAAGATGATACTTTAAATCATTATCTTTAACATCATAAATTGAATCATCAACACTTGAAGAAATATAATAATGATACATTAATAAACAATTTTGAAAAAGAATAATTAAATAATTTATAATTTCCATTAAATTAAAATTAAAATCAAGTAAATTAGATTTAAATTGATTTTTTCCTATTCTTTTTAAATTTGAGATCATTTCAAATAAACAATAATCAGAATAAAAAATTAAATAATTAAATTTTGTTGTTGCATTTGTTCTATCAACATTATTTTCAAAATAATTTCTTGAATTATTACTTAATGAAAAAGTTATATAAGGTCTTATAAAAAATGTAATTAAATTATTATTTTTATAATATATTTCTTCGTCATCTTCATTTTTATAAATTTGAATTTTACTTTCTTCATCATTTTTTATATTAAATCTTTTTATTACATTATTTGATATTTTTTCAATATTTTTTTCTGTATTTTTTCCTTTATTTTCTTCTTCTTCAATTTCTATTTTCTCTGGTTTTTTTATTTCAACTTGTAAAACTATTTTTTCTAAAAATAAATAAATTCTTTTACCAAAAGTACTTCTTATACCAAATTTATCAATATCATCATAATTAATTTTTTCTATATTTAACTTATTAAAATGATTTCTTAAAGAATAATTTCTATAAATATCTTCATATATTTTAATTAAAATATATAATTTAAAACATAATGATAATTCAATAATATTTCTAAAAGAACTTTCATATGTATAATAAAAAATTAATTGTTTAACATAATTTTTTGTATTCTTAATTTTCATTAATGAATTATATAATATTTTATTTTTTCTTTTTAAATTTTCTAAAACTTCTTTGAAATTATATAAAATTTCTTGAAATAATTCAATTGGTGTACATTTTAATATTAAAAGTTTATTAATAAATTTATCTTTTTTTCCGAGTTGAAGATATGAAATTAATAATTGAGTATATTTTATTTTAATATAACATAACATTTTTTTTCTTAATAAATATAATTTTTCATTTTTAATATCATCATCTTTTAATTGAATAAATAAAACATTTAAAATTGGTTTATAATCTAATATTTCAAATGCATTTTTTTGTTCAGTTACTTTTTTTCCAAAAAATAAATATTTAATATATTTATTTAATATTTCTTTATTATCATTTGTTGTTTCAATATATTCAATTAAAAAATCAATAAAATTTGAAGTTAATATTATTAATTTATCATAAGGCAATTCACTATCAATTAAATCATCAATATCTAAAAAGAAATATGATCTTTTTAAATTATAAATTATTGATTCATAAATTATATATTTTATTTTCTTATCTGGAATTGATTTTGATATATTTTTAAATGAATCAAATTTTTCTTTTTTCTTCTTTTTTTTCTTTTTTGAATTACCAGTTTTTACTGTTTTATTATCATCATTTTCATCATTATTATTAATATTATTATCAATATTATTATTATCATCATTATTATTCTTTTCAATTTCTTTTTCATTTATTTGTTCTTCATTATTTTTATCTTCAAATTTCTTTTCTTTAATTGGAATATCATCTTGAAATTTAAATATATTATCATGAAAGAAAGTATTGAAATTTTCACCTAAAGATTGTAAAAATTGAATAATTAATTTAATTATATTTCCTATTATCAAACTTCTGTCAAAAGCATAAATATTTCTATATAAAGAAATTGTAATAACAATATAATAATGGAGTATTTTATTTAAATTGTGAAAAAAATATTTATCATTAATTAAATATTCAAATTTTTTTTGCATATTTTCACAATCATAAAATATTAATTTTGTTATTATACATAATAAATCTTCTAATTTTTGAGAATTATTTCCTTCTTGACTATTTAAAAATATTTGAAAATATTCAATTATTTTTTTTCTATAATCAATAACTTTTGTTTCATTTGAAACTCTTGTGAAAACATTAAAGAAATTAGTATTATTAATATCATTAAAGGTATCAACAAAAGATTTTTTTAAATAATATATTTTATAATTTTCAATATCATTATCATTAAAATTATCATTTTCATTATTTAAATTTTCTTCATCATAAAAATATTCATAATCTAAAGTTTTAATTAAAGCAAAAGGAGTAAAATTTAATTCTGAATTAATATAAAATTTTTCTATAAATTTAGTTAAATTATAATTTTTAGTAAAATTTGTAAATAAACAAACTTCATTAAATCCTTCTGAATAATATTTAAATATTTCCTTTTTATTATATAAATTAAATGAGGTTGAACGAAGTTTATCAAGTATTTTTTTTAATTGTAATAATCTTTCTTCTTTTTCATTAATATTAGAATGAATATAAAAATTATCCTCATTTAAATTTTCAAATTCATCAAAATTCATATCAAAAATTTTATTATTTTTTCTTTCTATTATTTCTTGATAAATTCTTTTAAATACATCAATTTTAGGAATAAATTCAACTAATAATTCATAAGATGATATATTTACTTTAGACCAAATTTCTTTTTCAAAATAAAAGAAATTTCCTATAAATTTTGTTCCTAATAATAATTCTTTAAATATTTCTAAACAATAATTAATTTTATTTCCTTTTAATTGCATTGGAAATTTTTTTAATTCAGAAATATATAAATGAATAACTTGATCTAATTGATTTATAATATTAAATTTATTTTGAATACTATTTAATATTTTTTTATCTTCTTTAAATTCAGATAAATCAATTTGAGTGTTTAATTTTTTTTCTTCAAATAATTTTCCTTGTACTAATTTTATAAAATCTAAAGTTGTTAATTGTTTATTTTGTTCTATAATATTATAATAATCTAATTTATCAATGAAAAAAATACTTCTTAAAAATTTTAAAATTTTTGTTTTATTTTTTAAAGAAATTAAATTTGAATTAAATAATCTTTTATAAACATCAAAATCATTAAAATTATATAATTTATTATAAACATTAATATCATCTTCAGTATTAAAATGATAATAACTTTTAGTACTTATTAAATCAAAAAAAGCAAAATAAAGTTCTAAAGTTATTTTTTTTCCATAAATATCTTCTTCTAATATTATATCATCTTTTTGAATTGTATTTACATTTGAATCTGCTACTGAATTTTCTTTTAATATTAATTTACTATCTTTTTTCTTTTTACTTGTACTTATTTCTTCATCTTTTTTATCTTCTTCTTTTTTATCTTCTTCTTCTTTTTCTTCTTCTTTTTCTTCTTCTTCTTTTTTTTCTTCTTTTTGAATAGGGAAAAATGTTGTAAATTTTTTTGCTTCTAATAAATTAGAATTTGAATTATAAAATATTAAAATAATTCTATGTTTTATTTCTTGAAATTCTTCATATTCATAATCATTTTTTAATCTTTTAAAAATTTTCATTATTAAAGTAAATTGAATTTTGAATTCTTCTTCAAGTTCATTTTTTTCTGTTAATAATTTATTAAATTCTTCAATATGTTCTAATAAATTTTTTTTCAATCTTAAAAGTACTTTATGATATTTTAATGATAAATTATATAAATTTATTCCTTTAATCATTAATAGAAAAAATTTAAGAAGTCTATTTATTTTTTTTAAATTCTCTTCAATATTTTTTCCCTTTTTTTCATCATTATTTTTCCCATTTCCTTTTAAATAAAATCTATTAAAAATTTTATTTATTCTAGATAAATTTTTTCCCATTAAAAAATATTTAAATCCTCTTTTATTAAAGAAAAATAAGGAAAAAATAATTAAAACAATATCTAATAAAGAATAAGTTAATAAATTATTAAATTTCCTATCACTTAAAAATATTGAAAATTTACTTATAGTTTCATCAATATTAGAAATAATTAAACAATCAATAAAATCTTCTAAATATCTATGAAAACTAAAATTATTTAAAACATAAAAAAAATTTGAAACATTCATTGCTAATTTAATAATATAATCTTTTAATTTTTTCTCATTAATTAAAAATAAATCTTCTTCATTTAATTTTATATCATTTCCATATCTTTCATATTTTAAATATCTATTATTATTAATTAAATTATTATTATCTTTAATAATATCACTTTCTAATTCCTTTGTTAAAAATAATTGTCTTAACATATCAGAAAAATATAAAATTGATTGATGAATTTTAGTATTAATATTTTTATTTTCATCTAAATAACTAGAAGTAAATAAACCAGTTAATTTACTTTCAATTCCTAATTTTAAATTATATAATAATCCATGAAGTTGTTGTATTTCATTTTGTTTTAATATTTTATACTCATCATTCTTTATTTTATCAACAAAATTATAATATTCATTTATATCATTTTCATTTATTGTTTCTATTTGTTTAAAATATATATTATTTGTCAATGAAAACATTTTAATTGTTTCATTAAATAATAATATTATTTTTTCTTGGAATAAACCACCTTTATCTGGTAATTTATATTTAATTTTATTATCATATGATTTTATTTTTTCATCAAATTTCTTTTTTTCTTCAATAATTAATTCTTCATTTTTTTGAATGAGGAAATAATGTTTTTTTATAAAGTCACATGATTTTAAAACCATTTTAAATAATAAATTTCCATATTCACTTTTAACATGAATAAAACTTTTAATTTCAGATAAATTTTTTATTTTTTCAATATCTTTATTAAAATCTAAATAATCCATTATAGAATTATCATTATAACATATTGTAATCATATAAAAAATTTGTGATAAAATATTAAATATATTAAATAATGAATAAATATTTGTTTTATCTTTATTTATATAATCATAAAATTTTGTGAAAAACTGATAAAGAGAATTAATTAAAATTTTTAATTCATCATTTGTTAAAATCATTTTTTTTAACATATAAGAAATTAATTTTAAGCAAATTTCAAATTCAATTTGTTTATCTTCAATTGAAACAAAATCCATTCCAACTTCTAATAATTTACAAACATTATTCAAAATAATATTTTTAATAATATTATTATCTTGAAATAAACTTTCAATATTATATTTTAAATCTATTCCACTTGTATAAATAATTTTCTTTGACAATATTTTTTTATAATAAATTCTTCCAAAAATATTATCTAATAAAAAATCATTACTAATTAAACTTTTAACCATTTGAAAATCTTTTTTTAAATGAATAAATAAAATAGGAAACATTAATCTAAATTTCAATAACAAAAATTGAGAATTTCTAATTTCTAAACTATGCATATAAATAAGTAAATTTTCAAATCTAAACATTTCAATAATTTCATTTTGATAATAATAAGTTTTAAATTTAGGAATAAAAATATTAGTAAACAATTCTAATAAAGGAAAAAATCTTTCTCTCATATCATCATTAATTTCAATAATATCAATATTATAAATATTATTAATAAAATTAAGATTAATATTATTATTAACATTTAAAACTGCAGTAAATAGAGAAACTAATTTATGAAAAGTATTTTGATTATTAAATAAAATATTAAAAATTTGAATTGGCCAAATTTTAATATTACTTACATTCATATATTCATTTATATCAAATCTTAAACCTAATTCATTAAAACTTGTATGATAATCACTTTCACATAAACAATTAATAATTTTATTTTCATTTTCTTCTTTTTTAATTTTTGTAACTTGACAATTTTTATGACAAGATATTGAACAAATACAACAAATATTAATTTCATGATTAACACAATAAAAATTATCAATTTGTAAAGCTATATCTAATTGTAATAAATTACAAACAATAATATCATTTCTTATTTTATTATTAGGTTTGTGTTTTAATTTTATTCCACAATAACAAGAAAATTCTTTTTGATTTAAATAATCATTATTTTTATTATTATTTTTTAATATTATTAATTCTTCTGTTTTTTTACAATTCATATGACAATTTTCATAACAATATTTACAAATATAATTTGTTTTATTCATTGAACAATGTGGACAAATGTAACATTCTTGAATTATTTTTTCAGGGCCTAATGTAAGAGAAGTACATTCTTTTTTTTTGAAATATTCTTCATTTATTTTAAATGACTTTGATGATTTTTCTTCAAAATTCAATGGATCTGTTATTAAGGATTTTCCTAATTTTGTTGATGACTTTTTTGAGAGTTTTTTTCCTGAATTTGATTCACTTTTTAAACTTTTTTGAACTGACATTTTTTTATTTTTTTTTTATTTTTTTTTATTTTTTTTTATATTTTTTTTTTTTTTTTTTTTTTTTTTTTTTTTTTAAATTTTTTTTTTTTTTACTTTTTTTTTTTTTTTTTTATTTTTTTTTTTTTTTTTTTTTTTTTTTTTTTTTTTATTTTTTTTTATTTTTTTTTATATTTTTTTTCAGTGTTTTTTATTCTTATTTTGGAAAAGTTTTTTTCTTATTACTCTATAATGAATAATAATAATTGTTTAAATTTTTTAATTTTTTTATTTTTGAAATAATTGAATGCAATAATAATATTTAAAATTCTTTATTTATATAATATTGAATTATTATGATTATTTTAACTAATGATTAACTTTTCTTTCATTTAAGATTTATATTGAATTAAATTTTTTTATTCTTTTTAAACTTTATTTTTATAATTGATTTATTAGACAAATTTATATGCATATTAATTTAAAATATCAAAATTAAATATAAATTATTTAAATATTTTAAATAAAATTTAAATATTTATTATTTCCTATTAATCTATAAATATTAATTAATTTAATAACTCACCAAGTTCACTCGAATCAATATCATCATTCTTTTTTTTCAAAATATAAAAAATAACAATTGCAATAATAATTAATCCAATAATAATTAAAAAAGCAATTAGTAAAATATAATTATTATCACCAGGATTTTTAATATACTCATAATTTAAATACATTTTATTATTAATATCATTTGTTATTCCACTAATTAAAATAACAAAATCTTCATTTTTTTCTAATTTAATTTTTTTATCTTTAAATGGATTTTTAACAATAAAACTCATATTTTTAACTTTTTTTTCATTGTAGTCTCTTGGAATATTAAAAAAAGGTAATTTTGAAAATCCAGAAGTAAAATAATAATTAAATTCATTTTCAGATTCTAAAGAAATTTTTAAATTTAATATCTCTTCTTTTGGATTAAAAATTATAAAAACATGTCCCTTTGTATTATTATTATTTAATTGATATTTTGTAATTGATTTATCATTTAATTGAGTAATATTTCTATGATATTGATATAAAAATTCTATTAATGAATCTGAATTTTTTACTTTTATTGTTATTTCAGATTTCATTTCATAATATAAATTTTTTGCATTTATGTTTTTTTCTTCATTTGTTAATTTATTTGTTATTGTTAATTCTGACAAAGGAGAATTTCTTGATAATTTAATTAATACTTTTGATAAAGGTTCATTAATTTTTATAGTATATGTTTTATCTTTTTGTAGGTAATTAAAATATTTTTTTGTACTATTTTTCAATATAATTTCATTATCTTTTATTTCTAAAGGTTGAATTAAATAATTTAATGATGAAATACCATCAATTTTTTTAAATAAAATATATAAAGTATCATTTTTAATTATTATTAATTTATTAGTTATATCATTAAATTTTTCTATTTTTACATTAACAATATCTTCAGGTAGAATTGAATTATTATATTCAGAACCATAAATTCTAGAATTTCCATCCTCAGAATTAATATATAAAATATAATCTTTATCACTTTGGAAAAATAAAATTTCTTCTTTTGTTTCATTATTAACTTGAATAATATTATTTATTTGAAAATCTTTTTCATTTCTATTAATTATACAATTAACTTTATTGTCAAAAGACTTTATTTTTACTTTAACATCATTTTTAATATTTTTTCCTTTATTTAAAAAAATATTTTTCGATTGAAATAATTGAGGATTAAAACAATAAAATTTAGTTTTTAAATAATTATCTTCATATACAAAATCATAATCAGATATAATAAAATAAGTAAAATTATTATTTAAAAAAGATAAAATTTCTTCTTTATCTTTTTTAACAATAATTTCTTCATCAATTTCTTTTTCATAAATTTTACTTTCTAAAAAACAAGGATCTTTAATACATTTTTGTTCAAATTGATCAAAAAAATAACCAATTTCACAATAATAACCTTTACAAATATTACTCCAATTTCCATTTTTATCACATAAAAATCCTCCAAAAGTAATATTATCATTAAAATTACAATTTTCACTTTCAAAAACTAATTTTTCATTTTTTGGATTACAATTAGTTTTAAAATAATCAAAAATTTTTTTTCCTTCTTTAATAAATTCATCATATCTTTCATCAGTATATTTATTATATAAATTAGATCTAAAATCAATTTCATCAATTAAATATTCTCTAGGAATTTTATATTTAATTGTATTATTTTTATAATTATCATCATAAGTTTGAACAATAGTTAATTGTCTAAAAATAAAATTTTTTAAAAATAATTCTTTAAAAATATTACTATAATCTTTTACAATACATAATTTTTTTTCTTCCCATATTTCATAAATATCATTATCTTCACAAGAAATACATTTTCCATCTTCTTCAATACAATTAGAATAATGAGGAAAGACAAAAGAAGGTGATTGTGAAGCATCAAAAATTTCATTATTTAAATAAGGATTTCCATTATAACCAACTATTATTGCACTTCCTGTATTTTGTAATCCTTTAATAAAAACACTTGTTGCACTATATGAAAATGAATCAGTAAAAATTAATATTTCTATATTTTTTCTTAAATTTTTTTTATAATAATATCTATTATTATTATATTTTAATCTATTATATTTACTTATTCCAAAATTAAATATTGTTGTTCTATTATGTAATATATTATTTCCATAATCATCTGTTTCTATTTTTTCAAATAATTCATTTGGATTATTATAAATTTCACATGTTTCTATATTTGATGTTTCATTAAATATATTTCCATAAGCAAATTTTACTTTTTCATTATTTTTCATACTAAAATGTAAATTTTGAGTAATTTTTGGTTGAAGAATATTTTGTAATAAAATACTTAATTCAACTATTCCTCCTCCATTTTCATTCTCAATTCCTATTATTGGATAATTATTATTATTAAATAATGAGAAACAATTATAAAATGTATATGGAGATTTATAATAATCTAAACTAAAACTTGATTGATAAAATACATTTATTTTATTTTCATTATCAACTCTACATTTAAAATTATTATCTTCTGTTTGATAATCCCATTTTATTTCATTTAAAGTTTTTTTTATTTTTTTTTCTCCTTTTAATATTAAAAATTTTTTTTCTATATCAAAAATTGAATTATCTATATTTTTTAACATTTCTTTATTGTAAAATGAATAAAATTCTTTATTTATTTTATTTGGTTTAATCCCGATATAATCTAAATTTACAATATCTTTATTTTCATATTCAATTGTAATATTTGTTAAATCATTTAATTTAAAAGGATAATTTGAAAAAGTTGATTGAGAAATCATTCTTAAATTTAAACTAAATTGAGAATGTACATTTCTTAAAGTTCTAAAATAACCATTATAATTTTGAATATATTTAAAAGGATTTTCATTTTTAATTGATGTAATAGAATTATTAATATTTTTATTTATTTTTGATTTAATTTCCTCAGTTAAAAAGTCACTACAATCTTCATTTAATTTACCATAAATATTAAAAATATCTTTTTCTTTTTCTTTAATAAAAAAAATTAAAGGAAAACAAAAAGAAAAAGTAATATTTGAAGTTAATGATAAATGTAAATCTTTAGTTTTTCCAAAAGCAATTTTAACTTCTCTATAAAAATCATAATAAGTATTATTTTCTTTATTAATTTTATTTAATTCTTCAATTAAATCAAAAGATTTATGATATGATTCTTTTGGTTGAGGTGGATTTTTTGAAATATCTAAAAATACATATCTATCTAAAAGAATTATTAAATTTTTTATTATTTTTTCACAATCTTCTTTTGTTAATTTTTCTAATTCTAATTCTTGGATTATT
>Ga0256407_10008192_pt1 | contig 15439 bp, 10 predicted proteins | sample RumenRJG_04DNA_FD_193489 | JGI IMG/M metagenome (GOLD analysis project Ga0256407, IMG submission 193489) | Bovine rumen microbial communities from Lethbridge, Alberta, Canada - RJG_04 | ecosystem: Host-associated > Mammals > Digestive system > Stomach > Rumen | place: Canada: Alberta...
TGGATATTTGGTTTTTAATATAATTAAATTATTTATTTAAGGTTATTTTTTTTTTTTTATATTATTTTTTTTTTTTTTTTTTTTTTTTTTTTTTTATTATTTTTTTTTTTTTTTTTTTTTTTTTTTTTTGTTAAATTTTTTTTTTTTTTTTTTTTTTTTTTTTTTTTTTTTTTTTTTTTTTGTTTTTTTTTTTTTTTTTTTTTTTTTTTTTTTTTTTTTTTTTTTGATTTGAAGGAATATGATATTTTTTTAATTTTTAGTCTAAGTGAAAAATTATTATTTTTATTATTTATTATTTAGTTTAAATATATTTTACTGAATATTAATTTTAATGTCACAAGAACATTTAAAAAATAATTCATCATCAATTTCTTTTTCATCAAAATTAATAGAACCAACAAGTGAACATAATATATCAAATTTTTCACCAACATTAAAAAATAATAGAATATATACATTATCAAATACCTTTTCTCAATTATCAACTTTTTCAAACTATTTTTCAAATAAAATAGTAAAAATCCAATATTCTTTAAATGAATATTATAAAGGAGAAACAAATGAAAAATTAATACCAAATGGATTTGGATATTATTTCTATTCCAATAAAGAATATTATTTTGGTAATTTTGTAAATGGAAAAAGAGAAGGAATAGGAACATATCAATATAAAGATGGAATATGTTATAAAGGTCAATGGAAAAATAATAAAAAAAATGGAGAAGGAATTATTAAAAATTTTAATAATAAATGGGAATTTAATGGAATATTTGAAAATGATATTCCAATTGAAGGTAAATTTAATAAATTAAATGATATAACTATAATAACTGATTTTAATGATATTGAATATAGTATTGGTAATGAAAATAATTATTTTAATGATATTAATAATAATAGTATTATTTCTTTTTCTAATCAATCAAATAATTCTATTAGTTTTAATGATTATTTAAATGATTAGAAAAATTATATTTATTTTTTATTTTAATTAAATTATCTCTTTATTATTTTTAGGTTTTTATCTATAAGTTATTTTAATTCATATATTTTAATTTATTTTAAACTTTTTTTTTCTTTAAAAATAATTAATTTAATTTTAAATAAATAAAGATGGATGGTTTTTCTGATTCTGAAGTTCATTCTCTAATTTCAAATTTACTTGATATGAATGAACGTAATTTTATTTCTTTTTCAAATAAACAACATTATTTGAACTTCAGAAAAGATATGATACAATATTTAAAAAAAATTTTTTCATCATTAATTCCAAATTTCGAAAACAATTTAAATATATTTTATTTAAGTGTTCTATATTTAGATATAATTTGTTCAAAAAATAGAATATCAATAAAAAATGAAACAAATAGAAAAATGATTGTATTAACATCATTAATCATTTCTCTAAAATTCATAGGAAATTATGATATAATCGAATTAATAATTAAAAAGATAATTAAAAAAGAATTTTTAAATTTTACAAATTTCGAAGCTCGTTGTATGTATTTATTAGATTATAATTTAATATTTTCAACAGTATTTGATATTTTAAATATGATATTATATGATTCTAATCCTAAAATATTATATACTTGTAAATCAATTTTATATTCTTTTATTGAAAATGAGTCTTTTATTAATTATAATGCATTTTCTATTGCTATTTCAATTTATAAATATAGTAGACATATAACTGGGATTAATAATAAGAATTATTATAATAAATTCTTTGATTTAAAACAAATTGAAGAAATTGAAAATATAATTCAATATGAATTCTTTGAAATTAATAATTCTAATAGTGGAAATAATTCTTCTGAAGAAGACATGCAAACTATGTCGTCAACTATGGATGAGAGAAAATATAAAAATTCATTTTTAAATAGTAAAAAAATATTTTGTCAAAAAATATGTTTTAATGAAAAACAAAATCAAGTTAATAATTCTCCTATTCAATATCCTAAAAATAATAATCTAATAAATTCAAATAGTTTTCTATATTCTACAAAAAGAAATAATAGTTCAAATAATTTATTAAAAAATGAAATAAAAAATGAATTTAATACAATTACTAAAAGATTAAAAAATAATGGAATTAATAAAATTGGGATTTCTTTAAAGAATGTTTCTAATTTACCTTTTGAAAAATTAGCAAAACTTTCAATAAGGTATATGAAAACCGAAAAATAAAAAAAACACTTAATAGATTTATTTTATTTTATTTTTTTTTTTGGTTTTTTAAATAATAAAATTTATACTATTATAAATAAAAATAAAATTATACAAAAATATTTTTAATTTGTGTAAAAAATAATTAAAAGTTTTTAATTTGTTTTAATTAATGTATTAGAACTCAAAATTAAATTAATGATTTTGAAAATATCCTTTTTAATTATATTTAATTATTATATTTATAATTTAAATTATCTTATTTTCTATATTTTTTGTTCAAATCTGTTAAAATTTAAAAGTTTGGTTATCCATATATTTTTATTTTTTTAATTATTTTTATTAAAATAAAAAACAGTATATTTATTTATATTTTTATTTTTTAATCTTTTAGTAATTTATTTAAAGATTAAATTTGAAAAATGTTTTAATCCAAATAAATTTTAAATAATATTTTTATAATCTTATATTTTTATTAAAAAACAAAAATTAAAAATGGGAAATTGTGCAATGTTAAATAATCAAATTTGTTATTATAAAGATAGAACAAATTCAATAATAGTAGGAGAAAGTGATAATAATTTAACAATTCAAGATATTGTCAAAAAAGATATGGAAGAAAATGTAAGTAATATATTTATGTTATTTTAGATAGAAAAGAAAATCAATAAGAATAATATATAAACCATTTAGAACAAATACTTGTATAAAAACAAAGAAAAATTTTAAATTAGATAATATAGATGAACTATTTTATAATGTTGAATTAAATCAAAAGAAATTATCAAAACAAATGAAAGTTAAAACTTTAGCATCAAAAGCAACAGATTATAATACAATAAGAAAAGATAATCCAAATGATATAATTGAAATAAATAATGAAGCAATTGAAGATAATTTCAATAATAATAATGAAAATAATGAAATATTAGATTTAAATAACAAAATAAAAATAAATGAAGATAAAAATAATATAATCAAAAATAATAATAATGAAAATAATGAAATTAATGAAAATAATGAAAATAATTTAGATAACATACAACCAAATATTCAAACAACAACATATCAACCTGGATTTAAAATATCTCAAAACTTAGAAGAATCACAAATTGAATTTATAAAAAAAATTTTAATATCAAATGGTTTCACAGAAGAATTTGATTTAGATACAATAACTGAATTTGCAATTGGTTTCTTTAGTATAGAATTTGATGAAGGAAGAATAATATTTGAAGAAAATGATGAAGCGAAATTATTTTATATAATAGAAGAAGGAGAAATTCAATTAATTTCAGAAAGAGATAAAACAGAAAAAATATTAAAAAGAGAAAATTTTTTTGGAATGGAATGTTTTGAAGAATTTTCATATAGATTTCAAACAGCTCAAACTTTAGTTAATACAAAATTATTATGTTGTTCAGGTGAATTTTATAGAAATGCACAAAATTATATGTTATTAAAAACTATTAATGAAAAAATTGAAATATTAAAAAATGTTCCTTTATTTAAATATATGGATAATTCAAAATTATATTCAGTTGCTAAAAATATGGTTCCTGAAGTTTATCCTACTAATTCTATTATTATTAATGAAAGTGAACCTGCTGAAAGAATTTATATAATTAAAGAAGGTCTTGTTAGAGTTACTAGGAAATTTAAAAAAATTAAAAAATTAGAAAAAAATGATTATTTTGGACATATTGGTTTAATTATGAAAATTCCTTTTTATTATACTTATAGTGTTGAAAGTAGTGAAGTTATTATTTATGAAATTCCATTTAAAGTTGTTAAAGAATTAGGAATTAAAGATATGTTATATAATTTATTTTTGAATACTTTACAAAAATCAGAAAATATGAGTAAATTATTTATTCAAAATTATGATTATTTTTTTAATATTTTCAAATTAAGATATTATGAAACAAATGATATTGTTTTTGTGAAAGATTCATTAAAAAATAAAAAAATATGCATAATAGTATCAGGTAAATTAAAAAAAGAAAACAAAAATGAAATTTTAGCAAAAAACGAAATGATATTTGGAGACTCAATAATTGACTCTCGAAATAATTTAGATTCAAATATAATAAGTGAAGAAGAATCATTAATATTAGAAGCATCATGGGAAGAAATAGTAAAAGCAAGTGAAAATGACAGAAATAATAATTTAGATTTATGTGAAACAGTAGAAAATTTAAAAAGAGTACAAATTCTTTCTGATTTAAAAGAAACTCAATTTTTAGAATTAGCAAAAGTAGTTTCTAAAGAATCATATAAAGATAATGATTTAATATCAAAAGAAGGAGAAATTGCTTGTAAATATTATATTATTAAAACTGGGAAAGTTAGAATGTATCAAAAAAAAAAATTTATTAGAGAATTAGAAGAAGGAAATTGCTTTGGAGAAATTCCTGGTATTACAGGAGAAATTAGATTATTTTCTGTTGTTTCATATGGAAATTCGGAATGTTATGTTATTAATAAAGAAGATTTTGGTTTACTTAATTCATCTTTGATTAATCAAATTAAAAATTTGTATTATTTAAATGATGTAAATATTGTTCTTTCTGATTTATTTTTTGTTAAAGTATTAGGAAATGGAAAATTTGGAAAAGTATTTTTAGTACATAATCAAAAACATTTTTATGCAATTAAATTTGCAAAAATAAAAAGTATATTAATGAATAAAAATTTAATGAGATATTATTATAACGAAAAAAAAATAATGTTACAAATAGATCATCCATTTATATTAAAACTAGTAAAAACTTTAAAAAATAACGAATATTTATTTTTCTTACTGGAATATATAGATGGAATAACTTTAAAAACATATATAGAAAAACGTAAAAAAAATTCAACAAAAAATATAAATATAACAGCATTTTATGGAGCAATATTATTAATAGTAATAAATTATTTACATAATAAAAGAATAATTCATAGAGATATAAAACCAGATAATTGTATGTTAGATAAAAATGGTTATTTAAAAGTAATTGATTTTGGAGTTGCTAAAGAATTAAAGGATATTGATTCAACTTATACAATTTGTGGTACTCCTCATTATTTAGCTCCTGAAATTATTATTGGAAAAGGCTATTCTTTCAGTGCTGATTATTGGAGTTTAGGAATTACTATGTTTGAATTATTTTATGGTTATGTTCCTTTTGGACAAGGTGCAAAAGAAGCTATGGATATTTATTATGAAATTTTAAATAAAAAATTGAGTTTGCCTTATGATCCTAAATTCAATGAAATTAATTCTTTTTTTAAAATTATTTTAAGTAAAAATTTAATGCATAGAGTTTGTAATTTTCAATTATTGAGAAGTCATCCTTTTTTTCATGAATTTGATTTTGATCAATTTTTAAATTATAGTATTAAAGCTCCTTATATTCCTGATAGTTATATTGATTCTAGTGCTAATAATAATGTCTCTATGATTTCTATTTGTAATATGTCAATTAGTCAATATATGAATTCTATTGCTGGATATGAATATGAAAATATTTCTTATGAAGAAGAATATTTGAAAGAAAAAAAATTTATAGATGATTTTTAATATTAATAAATAAACATTCTAAATTTTTATAAATGAATGAATAATGAAATTATAATTTGATTATATAAAATTTCGAAAAAATATAAAATTTAAAAATACAATTATTTGATATTATTAAATAATTTTTAATTATTATAAATCAATATATATTTTTTAAAATAATTAATAAAATAAAATAATGGGAAACGTACCAATAGCACAAAAAATATTACCAATTAAAAAAAAAAAAACATTTCCAAATACATTTAAAGGAAATTATGAAAAATATAAATATTATCATGAAAAATTAGGAAATTTTATAGGAATCCATGCACAAAATAAATTAGATGAAATAAAACATGGATCAATTGATAATATATTGCCTGAAGTTATAAAATCATATAATTTATATGAAAAGGAAATTGATAAAGAAATAACAAAAATTAATTATATTGAAGTAATGTTAGATTTATGTTCAGAAAAAATATTAAAAGATTTTATGATTATTGAAAATTATGATTTATTTCATGAAATACCTAAATTATTTAAAAAATATTTAAATAATGATTCTGTTAAAATTAATAAAGCAAAAGAAGTTTTAAAATCATTTGAAAAAATTTTTCCCCAAAAAATGAGAACTATAATATATGATTTAACAAATGAAAATATAAAACAAATTGAAGAAGAAGTTATTTTAGGAATAAATAGAAATATAAAATATAATAATGATTTTAAACCAGAAATTTTAACAATAATTTTAGATTCAATTAATTTAGAAAAAGATTATTTATTAAATGAATTTGCAGAAATATTACAATATGTTAAAACAATTCAAATAGTAACAATAATAATAATTCCAGTTGATGAAAATGGAAATGAATTAGAAGATTTTAATTTTCATATTTTAAATCATAAATTATTTAATAAAATAATATTATCAATTAGAAATAATAGAAGTATAAAAGGTCTTTTTATTCAATTTAATTATGAAAATGGAAGTTTAGTCATATCACCTGAAACATGTGAATCAATTATTAAAAAAATACAAAGTGAAACTTTATCTGCTTTTTATTTAGGTAATTTTGATATTAATGATTCATTAATGGATAAATTTTTATTTACTATAAATAATTCAAAAGCTTTAATTTTTTTTGGATATGATATAAAAAAAAAAAATTTTAAAGTTATTAAAAGGAAATTTATTCCTATGATTCAAGGAAATAGAGCTATTCAGGCTTATGCTTTTACTGGAATTACTGATGAAGATAAAAAAACTCTTGAAGAATTAGAACCACAAATTTTAGAAAATAAAAAAATACTTATTTATTATATAGGTGAAAATACTTTAGTTCAATATCCTTTTAATAATAATGAAACTTCTAGTAAATAAAAATAATTTTATTTTGACTTATTATATTTATTATTTAATTTTTTATGAAATTTAATATTTTAATTATTTATATTACAATATATTTAAAAAAAATTATTGTATTTAAAAATGTAATGATTAAATTTTATTTTTTATTTTCAATATATATATATATCAAATAATACAATTTTTTTAATTATTAAATGGGATTAATAAGAGAATTAGATTATTCATCATATAATACTCATTTAAAATTTAATTATAAGAGAGATATAAAGACATAAAACATAATATGTGGAATATTAAGTTCAATTTCTATATTAATCTCATTTTCTTTTCCAGTTTATTTGTTAAATAGATTAATTAATAAATGTGATGCTTCAGTTATTTTTCAATTGAAAAAGATTCTTTACAAAAATAACAAATTCAAATTAATTTCCATTTATGCTTAGATTAAATGATAGTCATCAAAACCCTTTGTCAACTTAACATTTATTTAATATATCATTATTTGTTTGGTATAGTTATTTTGATGAAAAAACAAAACAATCTCAAAAATATAATACTTTAATTGTTGAAAAATGCGATATTCACAAAATATTTTAATAAAATATAAGATTTAAATACTTATTTTTATCCTAAAAATAGATTAAATAATCAACCTTTTTATATACATATGATGAAAATAATTTATTTATTTATTATATATTTTATTTATCAAAATGTATAAATGAAACAAATAAAAATTTATTTAATAAAAAAGAATATATTGAATCAAATTTAAACAAAGCATTTATTGATGTTAAATATTTATCTTATGTAATTAATGAGATTAATTCAAAAAAATCTAATTCACATAATGTAATAAGTGATAGATATAGTATTTCTTCTACAGTTTATAAGAGAATATGGATATATTTTAATAAAATAAAATATATTACTGATAATGGTCATTTTTCACTTCTTATAAAGAAAAATTTTTCATCAATTTGATTCAATATGAACAGAAGTTTATTTAGGAAATATTAGTTTAAATATAATTTCTGAATCTTTTGTTGAATTATCTATTTAAAAGAGTGTATATTTTTTTTCTTATAAAAAAAGTTATTTAAAAGTTGAAGATTATTTGCAAAAATTAGAGGGATTATTAAAGAAGTTAATTTTATAAGTCCTCAATATTTAAATTATTTTAATATATCTAATTCATATTATTATAAATTAATAAGAGACTTTTTAATATCAAATTCAAATTAAAAAACCAAAAAATAAATTTAAGATAAAATGTTTTTGAAAAATCTGATGATTATTTATTCAAAGTTAATGCTTAAATAATACTTTAAATATGAATAATAAAAATCAAATTTCAAATAAGAAAAAAATTAAATTAGCATATTTGAAACATTAAAAAAATAAACTTTTGATTTGAAAATTTGAACTTATTGTTTACCTTTATCAATGAGTACAAGACAATATAAAGATATAAAACAAATGCAATCATATAAAAAATATCAACAAAAGATTAAATATTATAAATATATAATATATTAAAATTAATTGATAACAAAAAAGAATTGTTTAAATCTATTGTAAATTATTCTGAGAATAATAATATTGTATAACATTAGGACAAATATAAGATTTGTTATAATAATAATTTTATTATAGAAAAACAAATTCAGAAAAAAGAAACTAAATAATTTTCTAATAAGAAATCAATAATTTGATTTTATTATAAAAATATTATATTATTTAATTATTCTATTATATGTCTATATAAATAATATGAATAAAATGTAATATATTCTATAAAAAAATATTAAAAAATAAATTTATTTTGTTAAATTATATCCAATTAAAATTGCAATAAAAACAAAAATATATGTTAAAATTGGTGATATTTTTGGTTCTTCAATAATAGGTAAATCAAAATTTATTTTCTTTTCTTGGTTAATCAAATCATTATTTTTTTCTTTTTCAATAGCATTTTTTAAATTGTTAAATTTTTCTTCTAAACTATTATATTGATGTAATAAATTTTGATACTCATTCATTATATATTCCAATTGTTCATTTTTATCAATATTTTCAAAATTAATGTTATTAAATCTTTTAACTTTTATTGTCTGAGAAATAGGGTTATTATCAATATTATTATCTTCAATAAATTCACTTTTAATTTTAATACAATTTCCTTTAACTTTAATTTTATTTTTTAAAACTTCATCAAAAGCTTTTTTTGGTTCTAAATCATTATAATAATTTTCAATTTCAAAACCATCAATTTTAAATTTATGTTCTGATACATCTAATTCAGAAAAAGGAACTTTTAAATTAAAACAAAAATTAATTTCTTGACTTGAATTTGGTTGAATAATTGTAATTGATGGATTAATTTTATAAAAATTTCTATTTTTAGTTCTTATTCTTAAAGCAATTGGATTTGATAATAAATTTTTAATATTTAAAGTACATTTACTTAATATTGGTTTATTAATAATTTGTGATTGTTCAATTTTGTTTTGATTAGTTGGATTTATGTGAAATGTTATTGAGGATTTGTCTAATGAAAAAATTTGTTCTGATTCTTCTAATATTAATTCAGTCATTAATATTTATTTTTTTAATATATAATAATTAATTTAATTAACTATTTATAATTTTTGTTCTTTTGAAATTGTAAAATATTAGTTTTTATAATATATTTTTATTATATTTTCTTTATTTTTTTTCATTATTATTTTTATTTGAAAAATTTTCTATAGAAAAAGCATTTAATGATGAACTTTTTCTTTTTATTTTTTTATTTTTTTTATCGAATATTGAATATAATTTTTTTTTTTTTTTTTTTTTAATTTTTTTAGAAAAATCATATGAAAAATTATTGTAGTTACCATTTAAAATTGTATCATATATTGGATTATCATAATAAGCTTTTGAAGATAAATATGATATTAATAAATTTTTTTTTTTTGCAGAAGTTAAATAAAATGACTTCTGATTAACTTTAATATCTTTATTATCAAGCATATTATTATTTCTTTGAGTATATATTGTATTTCTTGTTGTATTTGCTTTTTGAACTTCTTTTTTAATTTTATTTAAAAATCTTACTTCATAAGAAGGAATTTTTATTATTTCACTAATACTTTTTTTTAAATGTCTATTATTTAAAGAATTATTGACATGAAATTCATTAAAATGAAAAGGTTTTTTTGTTAATGATAAATCATCATTTTTTCTATTTGACATAATTGTATTTTTTAACAATTTAGGTAGTCTTGATGAATTATTTTTTTGTATATCATTTTTAACATTTTTAATATTAAAATCATTTTGATGTTTGATTATTTTTTTGTTATCATTTTTATTATCAATAATATTAATTTGTCTTTCTGTTATTGTAATTAACATATTATTAATATTTATTAATCTATTATATAACATATTTAATTTTTCTTGAGCCTTTTCTCTAAAATTATAAGAAGCTTCTTCATTTTTATCTTTAAATATTTTCAATAATTCTTCAATATTAATTCTATATAATTTTGCTTTTTTACTATATACAATAGCATTATATAAATAATTTAATCCATATTGAACACTTTCAATTCCTAAAGAATCATTAGTATATACCATAAAAATTTGAAATTCTTTTCTTATCTTTAATGAATCTCTTATATCAAATAATTGATAATTAGTAATTGAGTTAATATCATTTGGATATTTATCTTTTATATTTATTTTCTTTTCAATTAATTTTATTAAAACATGATTTTCAAGTATACATCTATTTGAAGTTAATTTAATTTCACCTTCTTTAATAAAATATATATAATCTACATTATCATTTTCAAAAAAAATATTTTGACCTCTTTGATATATTACAGTTTCAAAAAGTCTAAAATAAAATTTTTCAAATGTACTTTTAAATATGTTTTTAAAAAAATAATTTTTCCATAAAAAATTTACTTCATCTTCAATAATTTTTTTCATATCTGATTTAATAAAATTTTTATAAACTTCAGTTTTTAATAATAATAAATCAGTTTCATTTGAAATTGTATAAACTTTTTGTGTATATTTTTCTTTTTCAAAATCTCCAAAATAATCATGTTGTTTTATTTCTTTAAAATCTTTATATTCAAAATTAAAAACTTTTAATTTATATGATTCAATTAAAAAAAAATAATAATTTTTACATTTTTTAATTGGAATTCTTTCAATATTTTGTTTAATAATTTTTAGATTTTTTTTCATTTCATTTATTATATTAAAAGAATAATAAACATCTTTATTAATTATTTGATTATTATTATTATTATTAAATTCATTTTCTTCATTTTTTTTTCTTATTCTTTCCATTTTTTCACTATAACTTTCAATTCCAAAATCAGAATATTTTAATCTAGCTTTCATTAATATATTATCAATAATATTAGGATTATTTTCGTCTTCAATTTTTAATAATAAAAGTTTTAAAATAATTTTTTCTAAATCAAAAATATCTTCTTTATTAAAAGGAAAAATTAAATAATTTTCAATAATTGTTTTTTCCAATAAATAATATTCTTTTTGATTTTTTAAATTAATTAATAACAAATAATATTCATAACCATTCATCATTTTATTAATTTTAAAAATATTTTGAATCATAACAGAACCTCTTAAAACAATATATAAATAATGAGCCTCATCATTTCCTTTATAAATAATAGTTTTTTTTTCTTTTATATATTTATGTTCAACAAAAGGAGATGATAAAATAATAATTTTTTCATATGAAGATTCATTAATATGTTCTTGAATAAATTTATTTGGTAATCTACTTACATTTAATATATATGATTTTATTAATGCAATTTCATCTGATGTTCTTTTTGTTTGATTTTTTCTTAATATAAATAATACTTTTTCTATTGTTATATTTGATGGACTTATATTTGTATATGCAATTTTTGAAACATTATTATATTCTGGATTTTCCCTTTTTAAACTATGAGTATTTTCACCATCCATTATTTATTTTTTTTTAGTAATGCTTTTTATTTATTTATTAAAATTAAAATTAAATGAAATTTTTTTTTATTAATTTGAGGAATTTTCTTCTTCTTCTTCTTCATAATTTATATTTGGTTTTTCAGATTCTTCAGGTATTTTTTCAAATTGAGGTTTTGGTTCATCTTTTAAAACATCGATATCTAATATTTCTTTTTTATCAATTTTTTCTTCTTTTATTTCTATTTTTTCTATTTTATAAATATCTTTTATTTGTTTTATATCAATTGATTTACTTCCAGAACATCCCATAATCAATTATTAATTAAAATTATATAATAAATTATTTAAAATATCTCATTCATTCAGATTTGAAGTATTTTTAAAAAATTTAAATATTAAATAATAAATTAATCATGAATAATTATCAAATAATTAATAATTGATTTTATTAAAGATTAGATTTAAAATTAAAAATAAATATTAAAAGGAAATTTATATATTTTTTATATATATAAAAAGAAAATAAATTGGTTAAAAATCAATTAAAAATAAAATAATTAAAAAAAAATAAAAAATAGAATTTTAATTTTTTATTTAATTTTCTATCAAAATATGTCATTTGAACTTGATTTATGGGATGGTTTTCCAATTTTAAATAAAAACTTTATTAAAAATCAAGATATACTTAAACGAATGTATAATATTTTATCAACATTTGTTTCAATTGAAAGAGAATATGCAATTAGTTTAAAAAATATATATGAAGATAATAAAAATACATTTTTAGGAAGTGGAACAGTAAGTAAAGCAATGAATGTATTTTTCAATTTTTTAAATGATGAATATGAATTAAGAAAAGAACAATATTCATTTATTGAAGATAGATTATTAGCTGCTTTTAATAGTCATATTATAATACAAAGAAATAGTTTTAGAGAAAGTTTAAATAATTATGAAGAATTAGATAAAAAATTTAAAACAACATTACAACAATTATTATATAATCAAGAAAATTTTTTGCAAAAATGTAAAAATTTAAGTGTAAGTATTGCAGATTTAGAATTTTTTAAATCAAATGAAAATATTAATACTAATAAAAAATTATTAAATTCTCTTGAAGAAAAAAAAAAATATAATTTAAAAGAAGTTGAAAGAACTAAAAATGATTATATTAATATATTAAATATAGCAAATAAAGAATTAGGTGAATATAATAAAAAAATAAAGAAAATATTAAAAGATAGTGAAGGAATCTTTCAAACTCCAATTATAAGTATGAAATATGCTCTTTTAAATTTTACAAATAATAAAATAAAAATGGAACAAAGTATTTGTCAAAATTTACAAAATAATTGTATTAAAGTTTTTGATGAAATTGACTTTAATCTTGATATGAAAGAATTTATTAAAGAAAATGCAACTAAGAAATTCCCTTATCAAAAATTTGAATTTGTTAATTATAAAACAAGTTCTATAAATATTAAAGATTTAATTAAAGAACACAAAAATGATTTATTTACAATTGATGAAAAATACATGAATAAAAATAAAATAATACAAAATATAAAAAATTTTTTATCAAATTGTGAGGAAATAAAATATAAACCAGTAGAAAATATTGATAATACTATATTAAAAAATTTAGATACAATTAAAAAATTAGTTGATAATATTTGGAAAAATAAACCTTTAGAAGAAAAAGAAAAAAGTCAATTATATAATTTTATAAAAAGCAATGATAGAAATAATCCATTATATTTTATTAAATGTTTAAATACATATAGAGCAAGAGGAAATTTTTTAATTGGAGAAGAGGCATATAATAATTTAATAGATTTATTTAATTTAATAATTGATCAAAAAAATTTAAGTGAAGATGGTGAAATAATGAAAAATATTTTAATGTTTGCTTTAACTTTTTATAAAATTTCAAATAAAAATCAAAAAGAACCTAAAATTCATATTCAAAAAGGAATTGAAAATAATCCTAAAATTAATAAATGTGATATTTGGGATACAGTTATTAAATATTGTTTGTTAATTCAAGATAAGAAAAAAATAAATGAAAGTGAATCTGAAAAAAAAATTAGAGAAAATAATTTAAATATAATTGCTTTAAATACTCTTGTTTCATATTTATGTAATATGAAATTATTTAATATTAAAGATGATGTTTATAATGAAACTAAAAATTATTTTGTTTCTGTTTATAATTTAGATGAAAAAATTGTTAATGAAAATGTTGATGTTTTTATGAATGAATATAAAAATTCTGAAAAAATAAATGAAACTAATTCAATTGGTGGGATTGATGATTCTAAATTAGAAAAAATACCTTTAAATGAAATTAAAAATGATAATAATAAAAATGAATTAGAAAAAATTGATAATAATATAAACAATAATTTAAATAATAATGAAAAAAATACTGGTAATTTAAATAATAATAATGAGAATAAAAATAATGAATTGATAAATAATGATAAAGAAAATGATAATAAAAAAGATTTAAATAATAATGAAAATAATAAAAAATTAATTATTAATGAAGGAAATGATAATGGAAAAGAAAAAGAAAAAATAAATATAGAAAATATAAATGAAAATAATAATATATACAAAGAAGAAAAAAAATGATAATAAAATATATTAAAAATAATATGATAAATTTATTTTTTCAGGCTCATTCATAACATTAAAAATAGTGTCTATCATTTCTTTAATAACTAAAAATCATTCATTATCAATTTTTCCATAATTTTTTATAATAGCTTTTGCTATTCTTATAAAACAATTTTCAATATTATCTTTTTTTAAAGGATAAATTTTATATAAACCATGAAAAGAATGTTGTAAAAATGTCCAATTCAATTTATTTTTTTATCATTGAACTGCATTTAACATTTTTATATATAATTCATTACAATTTGTTAATATTGTACTATCATATTAACTAACTATATTAATTATTTCTAAAGCATTTAATGATTCATTTTCTATTAATTTTATTTGTTCTCTTAATTCATTAATTTCATTTGCTTTTGTACTTTTAATATAATCTTGATTTTTTGTTTTTAACATAATTTTTCAAATTTCTTTAAAAACTTGTTTATCAACAGCATTTTCTATGACTTTTTTTATATGATTTCAGATTTCATAATTAAAACTAATATTTTTCTTATTCATTTTTCATTTTAATAATTAATAAATAATATAAATATAATTAAATATAATATTTTTTAATTTTTGACTTTTTAATTTATTATAATTATTTTATTATATAAATAAAGATTTAATTAACAAATTATAAATAAATATGAAAAATAATTCAGGTTTGGGGATGGGGATTGGGGATT
>Ga0256407_10008193_pt1 | contig 15437 bp, 7 predicted proteins | sample RumenRJG_04DNA_FD_193489 | JGI IMG/M metagenome (GOLD analysis project Ga0256407, IMG submission 193489) | Bovine rumen microbial communities from Lethbridge, Alberta, Canada - RJG_04 | ecosystem: Host-associated > Mammals > Digestive system > Stomach > Rumen | place: Canada: Alberta | collected...
AAGTTTATGCCGACATATTGGTTTAAAGTTGACACAAACGGAGGAATGCTTTTCGATCCGAATAACTGGACATATGATGGCGTAAGATGAGGTATTATTTCCAAAAACAAACTGTTTTGTAAATCTTGTACCAGCATTCCGGGGCGGTGAAATTCAGACTCAGCATATTGGCATAAGAACCGGAAAAATACAGAAAATAATACAGGATACCGAGAAGGATCGAAAGCAATATGATCAAGTGAGCATATTTGCGGGTCTTGTTATTCTTTTCCAAATCCATAAGCATAACGATGCTTTCTATTCCAAATAAAACAGCAAAATCAAATATATATCTTATTCCGAGATAGAAGTAAGCTACTGCTATAACAAAAAAGGAAAGAAATATAAGTAAAATTCTGAATATCGTACATGACTTATCCTTTACCGATTTATGAGGCCAGTAGAATAAAGAGATCATTGCGATGGGGAAGACTATGAAATATCCGGCCAGATTATCCGTAACATTTTCAGCCATCAGGTTAGGGATGTGGTAACTGATCCAGGGGAATTCGTGAGTAAACTGCGGAATGGTAAAAAGGTAAAAGAGCAACGCACTCTTATAACCTGATAATGAGAAGGGCTGTTTATGGATCTGTCCCACTGTGAGATTGTAATAAGCACCGAAATCCGTTACGGAGCCGAATCGCGCATAATTGTAGTACATAAGGGGGGCTGCTACGATCACAAAAGGGATGATGAAAGACAACCAGTAACGTAAGGTATTTTTTTTCAGCATTTTATCTTTAAGAAGCGGATAGGCGATCAAAGCGCAGAAAGCAAGCTGTGGTCTGCATCCGGCGATCAGAGCAAAACAAAAGGAGCCTGCGGCGATCAGTTTTTTCTCGGAAGCTGTCTGCATGCCGGCTTTTGTATAGAAATAGAATCCCCATATCAAAAAGGTTACTGCGAAGAATTGTGGGATCGAGTAGTTTAGCCAGGCAAAGAATAATACATTGACAGATGACATCAGTAATACAAGTGCGTAAGAGGTAAGGTAAGATCCATAGGAGATATTACCGTAATAACGCTTGATAAATGACGACAGGAACAGAGCCAGGCCCGAAAGGAAGAAGGCAAGAACCAGGAAAAAACAGGCTGAATATGACAACATTTTTCCCGTGATCAGATAATAAGGGAGAAATGCTATCACAGAGGGGACTACTCCGAAATAGACATAATATTTCCCATCAAAGTAGGCATAATCCAATAAATATTCAATCCCGTTTTGCTCGCGTGCTTCATAATCATAAGGATCTTCCATTTGAAGAAGCTCTTCGCTTGGTTCAAGATCGGTAAAAAAATGTCCCTTGGCAAGTGCTTTTGTTATTTCACCGTATGAATCGACGGGAGGAGTCTCATTTAACCAGATGGGGTTGCTTACTCCGATGTAGATGAAGATCACAAATGCGATAACAGCGGGCATCATAACGGCTGCAGGTCTGTTTAAAGGCTTATCCCAGATTTTACTTCCGGGTGCAAACATAATAATGATCAATAACAGTATTGCTACGGTCAGAAATCGTATGAAGTTGAATTCAAAGGGGATTGTTTTATTAACATATACGGAATCAATGTACGCAGCACCGGATAGGGCGCTGTTGGTGTAGCTGAATTCCGTGAGGATATAATAATCGCCTGAAGGAAGGTTTATGAAAAGGCTGTTTTCTTCAGATAACGATGATATGCGCTCTTTGTAATAAAGTTCGGAACCTTCGGTATCATAGACCGTTACACTTTCTTTGATCGAGTGATCCTCGATCCTGTAAGAAGAATTGCAGGCAGTATTAACGGTATTAATGTAATATACGTAAGGCGCGGTATTTCCCGACACAGATGTTGAAAAGGTGACAGACTTGAGTTCTCCGGAGTAAGGGAAAAGACATTTAACGGAATCTGCTGATAATAATCTAAACCGGTTTTCTTCGAAGGAGAGATTTTCATTTGTTGTGATCTCTGATAAAGGAATGGATTGTTCTTCCGTGATCAGAGTACGCCAATATCTGAAATTGAATAAATAAACTTCCGCTATCAAAGCCAGTATCAAAATGAAAAGATATTTTTTTGCGGAAGCAGGAAATTTATTTAACATATTAACCGGGTTACTTGTTGATCTGATCATGTTTATTGTAAAATGAAGAGTCTTAGCAAGATTATACTTGTTGGTTTTTCCGCTTTCAAGGGGCTGATAATGAAAAAAAATATCCTTAAGAACGAATCGTTTATTTCTTTTTGGACAGCATGTTTAGGGTGTGTTATCGTATTGGCTGCCTGCGGTTTGCTCCCGGGACAGGCTCATGTCCTGTCAAATGATTCAAGCAGAGAAGTGATACCTTTTATCAGGATGTTTTACAGGCATTTATTGAAAGGTGAGTCACTTTATTACACCTGGGATATAGGACTGGGGACCGGTACGAGTGTAACCTATGCTTTTTATGCATACAGTCCGGTAAATCTTATTGTTGCCTTTATAAGAAACAATGATATGGCATTGATTGTCCTTATGGCCTGTAAATGCGGATTGTCGGCATTGTTCATGTCTGTGTTTTTAAAAAAGTGTGTCAGATTAAAATCGTGCTGGAATATAGCATTTTCAATTCTTTATGCCTTTTCGAATTATCAGTTCATGATGTTTCAGAATATCTGTCTGAGTGATGTTGTATGGCTGCTGCCATTGCTGATCACCTGTATTTTTATGTTTTTTAAGGGTGAAAAGACGGCTTTGCAATTATCCGTATGTTATGCGTTATGCTTTATAACACAATTCTATGCGGGTTTTCTGACGGGGATCTTTTCCATGTTTTTTCTGATAGGAATGATCATTCTCAGAAAAAATGATATGCACCCGAAAGAAATTAAAAGGATCATTTTGAAATGGCTGCTGGCTGTTTTGTCGGCGGTATGTGTGTCTATGCTGTTACTTTGGCCACTGCTGGTAGCTTATTTTTCCAATGGCGGATCGGCATGGAACGGTTTTTCTTCAGACAGAAGCCTCGATCTGTTTTCAATGATCAGTTCGATATTCTGGGGCAGGGGAAATATCTGGTATGAGGAAACTCCGACTTTGTATTGCGGCATCATTACGATACTGCTGTTGCCTTCATATTTTGCTGATAAAAGGATTTCGAGAAAAGAAAAGATGCTGTTCGGTTTTGCGATCGCAGCATTAATGCTTTCCTTTTTTGCAGAACCGGTTTATGAATTCTGGCATTTGTTTAACAGACCGGATGGCTATACTTCAAGATTTTCGATCTTACTGATATTTATTTGCATTACTATCGCAGGAAGGGAAAAAGCTTTTTCGGACAGCCGGGAAGATAATAATACCAAAGTGGCGACAAGAGCATATGAGGTTACGGCAGTTCTCATGATGCTCATCACAGCATGTCTGTATATTTACTGGTCTGTTACGGAACTGTCTTCATTTGCACATCCGTTGCGCTTACTGGTGGGAAATATTGCGCTGATATTGGCGTGGCTGTTGATCGAAAGGCTGATGGCGGGGGGCAGAAGGCATGCTGCAAAGTATCTCGTTGGCCTGATTGCTGTGGCGGAAGCAGTGACAGCAGGTTATTATCCGCTTAACGAGTCCGGAAAAATAAGCTCGGAAGAAGCGAAAATGATAACCGAAGGTATGCGATCCGCATCAGATGTCATTTTGAACGAAGGCGACGGATTTTACCGTACGAACATATCCGGCGGAGATATTAATCAGGGAGCTGTTTATGGCTTTAACGGAGTGAGTCTTTTTTCGTCTGAGAATTATGGGGATTTATTGTTTACGATGTTTAGGCTGGGAGACTGCGTCACACCCTTTTCATTTTCTCAGACAGGGGGGACGGATCTTACTGACATGATCTTCGGTGTTAAATACAGAGGAAATATCGGATCGGATATTTATGTTAATGATAGAGCGCTGCCCATCGGATATGCAGTCACGGAAGATATATTCAGATTAAAAAGCGAGGATACGGGAATCGATCCTTTTGAGGTCCAGAATGCCTTTGCGTCTGCGTTATGTGATAATACAGTAGTTTATGAATCGTTGAATGACATTTCATATCAGACATATAATAATTCATGTGTTATTAATGATGACGGAACCGGGATCATGGAAAATCTCCTTAATGATGAACCGGGAGGTATCATCATCGGTTCGAAGGATGAGGGATATCAGCATGCATACGCATTTGTGGCACTGGTTTCTTCTCAGGAGGGCGATTCTGTGGGAATAATCGAAGATACTCCGGGGGGAGATATCATCCTTTGTTCCGATAATGATCGTTGCGGAACCGGTATGAGGAATCTAACATCAGATCCGGCTGTTATGGAAATGGAATCGGATGAAGCGGGACATCGCTTAAGGATCATTGATTACGATGAGCCCGGGATCGCATTTTCTTTTGCAAAGCTATGTTTATACGGGCAAAACGAAGCTTCACTGGATCGGATCTATAGTGAGCTGAATTCAGACAAACTAAGCATGGAAGCTATGAAACCGGGATTTTTACGTGGTAAGATAGATATTCCTGACGAAAAGACGGTATTGTTTCTTACGATCCCGTATGACCGGTGTTGGAAGGCATGGGTAGACGGACAACCTGCGGAAATAAAAAGTGCGGCTTTCGACAGCTTTTGTGCACTGTCTCTTCCGGTGGGCAGTCATGAGATAGAAATGAGATATGAAGTACCCGGAGTATGGTTGAAATGGGTTTTCTTTATTATAGGAATAGTGATCTGGGCTTCTTTGATCTTGAGAGGAGAGAGAAATGTTGAAAACAGATAATGACAGAATTAAAAGAATATCAACGAAATATGATTTTCTGATTTCTTTTTTCATGGCGGCATTAATGAATTTTGCGGCGTTGGCTTTTGCGGGAGCACTTCCCGGACAAAGGTGGCGGTTTGCCGGAGATGTTGTGACGGGGAAGATGAACGGCGGTTTTTGGAAATATCTTTTTGAAGGACATTTTCCGGAATATCGTTGGAATGTGGGACTGGGTGGAAACACTCTGCTTAGTACGGCATATGGCGGGATGAGTCCTTTTAATATTCTGTCGTATTTTATCCCGGATAAATATGTCGCTTTGATAACGATAATCATACTTGAAACAGGCGTATCTGCAATGCTTATGCAGATTTTTATCAAGAGAGTGCTGAAGCTTGAATCCGCTATGTCGATCATTCTTGCATGCGGATACGCTTTAGGAACATATCCCACGGTTTATTTCGGATGTTTATGTCTTAACGATTCCGTTTATATGCTTCCGCTTGTTTTACTGGCGTTGGATGATTTTCTTAAGCGAAAAAAGATCATGCCACTGTCGCTTGCTTATGCTTATTGTTTTATCTGCCAGTTTTATTGCGGATTTATCACGGGAGTTTTTTCTTTTATATGCTTTGTTCTTTATCTGATCATCAAAGGAAAGGATAACAAAAAGCAGGAATTGGCAAAGATCATTTCAGGATACGTGATAGCGGGTGCACTTGCGGTAATGATATCTATGTGCATTCTGTACCCTGTGATAATGTCATATATCGGTGATGGCGGTTCGGCATTCAATAAGAGCGAAGAGATGCGCATTCTTAATCCTCTTCTTATGCTGGGGGCGCCTTTCTGGGGACGCGGCATTGTGCTTAGCGAGGAGACTCCGTGTATATATTGCGGTATGGCGGTATTGCCTTTGAGTATTTTCTTCTTTGTGAACAGATCCGGAAACAAAAAAGAGAAGCTGTTCTGGGGCATACTATTGATCATTATGATATTGTCACTTTTTATCAATCCTTTATACAGCTTCTGGCATATATTCAACAGACCGGATGGTTATACGGCAAGATTTGCGATCATAATAAGCTTCATACTCGTATCGGTGGCGGCAAGAGGCTTTAAGGATCTTAGCCCCGAAGAGAAGAACGAAAAAAGGCTTGTAGCTATCGGTTTGGTCATATTTTTGACGCTTGTTGTATCTTATGTGGTATGGAATGTGACGGATGACCGTTCATTTTCAGATCCGGTCCGGATGTTTACCGGAAATGCTATTCTGATCGTGCTTTGGATACTGATCTTTTATCTTAAGGTATCCAAAACGGTAAAAAACGTATATCTCAGTACGGCGATCGTTATTTTGTCTTTTGTTGAGCTGACGGCAGCGTCTTATTGTGTTTTGAAAGAATATTGCGGGAAAGATTCTCTGGAGTATGCAAACGTCAACGGCGCCATAGAGGAGTTTCTTGCATTGAAGGATGCCGACAGTGAAAATGAAGAGGCGCAAGGGAATAAAAATTCGGAGAGAACACATATTTCGGGGCCTGTGTATGATCACGGAGACCTGCTGCTAAATCAGGGCGACTGGTTTGATTATATGGGAGTCAGTATGTATACGCCGGCTCAGAACGGGCATTTTCTTGATACTTTTTATCATATGGGAGACGGGATCTCCGTTGCTGTGCTTACATACGAAGGCAAGACTGATCTTTCGGACATGCTGCTTGGTGTTAAATACAGGGGCAGGCTGACCGTCGATGATACTACGGGGTGGCATGTGATCTATGATAAAAATGAAAAAGTGCTTCCAATCGGATTTATGGTAAGCGGAGATATAAACGATTTTCCTGAATTTACCAATGATCCATTTGATAATCAGAATATGCTGGCTTCGGCTATGGCAGGCAAACCGGTTGAGATCTGGACAACTGCGGATGACAGATCCATCGAAACCTCGAATCTGGATATTGCCATAAGGCCTGACGGAAGCGGTATGATCAGTAAGATAGCAGATGGCGATGTTGGCGGGGCGCTGATAACCGTGCCTCAGCTTGATCATGAGCATGCATATGTATTTTTCTCCAGGATGAGTACTGACGGCATCAAGGTACACAGTGATGGCGGAAGGATAATGGATATAGAGCTGCAGTCTGAGGGAGAGAGAGCCGGAAACGGTATCAGGAGTATTGATATCTATAATTCATTATTGGAAATGACATGTGCTGAGGGATTGTTTTATTGTGTAGTCGCGGATTTTGACAAGCCGGATGCAATATACTCATTCAGTAATCTCTGTATCAGCTATCAGAACGAAAATGCGCTGAATGAGCTTTATGATGATCTGAGTGCAGGCGGATGGAAAGAAGAGGTTTTTGAGGACGGATACATAAGGGCTGTTGTGAACGCAGATGATGATAAGACCTGCCTTTTTATGTCGATTCCCTATGATAAATACTGGAAAGCCTATATTGACGGGGCGGAAGCAACCGTAAAACCCGTAGTAAATGATACCTTCTGTTCGCTGGATATGCCGGAGGGAACACATACGGTTGAAATGAAATATGTTGTTCCGGGGAGGAAAACGGGGTGCATCATCGCATTATTCGGGCTGATCGGATGGCTGATCACAGTCATATCCGGATTGATGACACGATTTAATAAAAATCCAACATGAACGTATATTGAAATAGTTCGTATCCGGTTATAGAATGAAGCTACAAACAAACAAGCGGGAACTTCTGCAGGACAGGAACCGGCCCTGCAGGAACCAAAGAAAAAAACAAAACACAAAAAGGAAAAAGGAGAAAATCATGAGAAAGAACAAAGGTTTTTCACTCGTAGAGCTTATCATCGTTATTGCGATCATGGCTATTCTTGTAGGCGTACTTGCACCTCAGCTTATCAAGTACATCGAGAAGTCAAAGGTTGCAGCTGATACACAGGTAGTTGACTCAGTTCACACTGCTATGCTTACAGCTATGATGGATCCCGAAGTTGCTAACGCTGATTCTGCTTCAGGCAACTCTTTCACCGGCTCAGGAGCAGTTAGCGCAATCAGCAGCACATCAGTTGTTGGTTCTGCTTTCTGGGAAGTTATGGGCGGCAGCCAGGGTGCTAAGGTTTCTCTTAAGGTTAAGTCTTACGGCGCAAGCGTAGCTAACATGTCTTACTCTGTAATCGGAAACAACAAGATCTCTGTTTGGATCGGTGGTACAGATAGCAGAGGATCTAAGAGTCCTAATGCTTCTTACTACATCAGAGTTGAGTAATCTGTTTAAAGTAAGATAAACGATTAATACGTAAGAAAAGCTTCGGGATGGGTTCCGCCCGAAGCTTTTTTATTTCTCTGAGAAATTGATTTATAATTGGTATTGATAAAACCTGATTATGAAATGATAGGGGGAGAATGATTTCTACATGACTTTATATCCTCGATCGGTTTAGATGCAGTTATCACCCCAGACAGATCGTTGTGGAATTATTTTTCCAATACAGTCTATAATTTACCGAATTATTCTTTATTATTTCAGGAATACTGTTTCACAGAGTCTTAAATATCCGATCAATGCTCCGGCAAGGTATTGTGGACGGGATCAGATCTGTATCGGTCTTTCTTATACCGATTTTCATTGGTTTGGGTATGATTTACAGACCGGATAATGCGATTTTGTGGAATGAAAGCCTCGCTTTCTTGCGTTATTGATCGTTTCTTTGGGGATCCTGATTGAAAGCTCTCCTAACTCTGCTTTAGCGATATATTTTGCAATGCTCGTAAATGGCATATATCTTGCAGATCCGTCATCCGTATCCGGGATCATTTTTCTTGCGGGATTAAATCTGGCGCTTGCTATAATCTCCTATATTCTTTTAGGGATAAAATATAGGAAGAAAACATGCTGAATTGATTTTTATTTACGGACACTTCTTTTTCCGGATTTAAATATAGGAAGAAGACATGCCGGAATAGAGATCAGAAGTGATATTATAGATAATATTTTACCTGCTTTATATCCTGAGGGGATGAAACGCAGCCGGATATCATGCGTTCCTTCGGGAAGGTTACAGCACAGAAAAGCATTATCTACGCAAGAGAAAGTATCTGTTTCAACCCCGTCAGTATAGATATGCCAGTCCTTATCAAAGGGGATGCTGGTAAAGAATACTGTTCTGTCCTTCGGAACATCGACAGTTCCGTTGATACAGCTGGCGGAAAAATCGGTTATTTTCATTCCGTAAGTATTTATATCTTGGCAGAGTTTATCTAACTCACCATTATCCAGATAGTTATAGAAATAAATATTTTTAAAGATAGCAGAGCGATCCGAATTGCACAGGATAAGACCGCATACGTCATATCCAATATTCGAATGCGGCAGATTCAGGTCAGGATTGTCGGCCTCGTTATAATCCTGCGGAGTAAAAATACATCCGAAGCTTGCTCTGGATGAGGAATAGTAGCCGATTAATTTATCAACTATAAGGGCTGAATCGCTGTAGAGAGGCGTTCCGTGAACGGACATGCAGCCTAAGAGCTGTTTGTTTTCTTCTTTTTCCCTGATATATAAGTATTGAGTATCGGAGATGGAGTCAATGGGGGCATAGAAGGTCTGAGCATATTCTTCCGAATCCAGTGCTACATTATATGACTTGATCGCAAAGCTGCCCGGATCTATTTCTTCAAAAATATGATACCTGCCGTCCGTTATGAGGTTAACCAGATTTTCCTGATTGATAAACGGATTATCCTCAGCTGAGTAATCCAGGATTCGTGGAGAACACATAAATCCAAGGGGGCAGTAATTGTCATACTGAGAGATTGAATAATCGTTAGAAGTTGCTAACTCGTTATGATCAGGTAATGTAACCAGATATTTGGTGCCAAAGATCATATAGGTGAGGGGAGTATAGCCATGTTCTTCTATAACTCGGTTGGATGTGACAATTCCCAGATGCCAGAGAGCCATCCTTAGATTATAGTCGTCGGATGATGAAAAAGTGTTGAATCCGGCATATCCGTAGAATGTAGGTGCATTTGAAAGAGATTCGTTTTGTACGCTGATACGGTAAAAAGAGTCATCATTTTCTTTGACCTGTGATATGGCCTGTGATTCGGCAGCGAAAAGGTTGGTATATACGACATCGTTATTTTCAAAGGAACGGTGTTTAATGCACATGAAGAAATTGACCGCCAGTTCCAGACATAACAAGAGTGAAAAAACAGGCTTTAATACTTGGGTTTTGGTATTTTTATTCCGCAGATAATAAAGCAACATATAGGCTGCCAAAAAAGCGGTATTGATAAAAAATCCTGTTGTTCCCGAAAGAACATGGTTAGGATTAACGCGTGCCGTCTGAAGTGGCATCATTGCGGAATATATTATTATTAACGCAACCGTATATGAGAAAAATTGAGAGGGTTTTATCTCTGTGGTATCGTCAAATACTGCTGCTGCCGAAGCACACAGAGTAAAGATCAGACAAAATGTAAAGCGATATGCATAGAAATTCGGATAGTCAAATGCATGCATGAATGTGTACATGGGAAGATTGATCATTGCAATGACATAGAATACGGTAATTACCCCAATTACAGAACGGATCTTTATGGAAATTTTCTTCTTAAAGAATATAAACGGGAAAAGGACGAGCACGGGAAGAGAGCAGTATAAAAACGGTGTAACGTTATTTAGACTGGGCATTTCTCCGATAAACAGGCTCTTAATGATGTCCGGGATGTAGGAAGCAAGTTGGGTGAATTCAAAGTTGTCGGCTGCGGAGTGTGAGTATAACAGGTATCCGGCGGGGAGAAGCATTATTCCACACAGACCGGCTGATAAAAAGATGCAGATACAGAAATGAAGTCCTGAAAAAATGAAATTCTTAATTGTCCGGCGGTTAAAACCTCTGGAATGGCATATTGACGCACCGAGAAAAAGCAGAGCTTCAAAGATACCGGCCATAAAAGCAATATAGAAATTAGTTAAGAAAAGATATGAATAAGAGAGTATCAGTGAAAGTGTATTTGTTTTCTTTCTTGGATGATCAGTTGCCTCTATGGTAAATATGCTGATCAGAGGAAGCATATACAGGCAGTCAAGCCACATGATGTGAATGTAATATGCGGCGCTCCAGGTGCTAAGCGCATAGCACAGAGAAAAAAGGACTGCGCTGAAGTTGGTTTTTTTAAGGATTCTTTTTTCAAAGTAACAAAATGTTGCTGCTGACAATGCGAGCTTGACAGTGATGATAAATGTAGTCATCGTAGAAACGGGAATCGCTTCAATGAGGTAGAGCAGATTAAAGGGGCTGAGGGTATAGTATGCAAATGTAAGTGCAGTTCCGGAACCCAGATAAAGAGAAAAAGAATACCACAGATCAGCTTCGCCTTTTAATACACGAAGAAACATACGGATAAAACCGATATACTGGACGTATAGATCACCATAGAGAAAACTCTCATTGTTGTTACCGAGTATACCGGCCACAGCCAATACTGCCAGGAAAATGAAGGCTGTCAGTAAAGCCGAAAACAGCGGGTACAGAGCGATCCTATTGATTTTTTTTTCTTTTGGAGTGAGATTTTTATCAGTCATTTTATTTTTCTGATTTCTTATTTAGTTTCTTTTTTATTGTCTGCTGAATTATCTGATGTGTTGTTTTCTTTTGCTGCTTTTTCTTTCTGTTCTTTCTTCAGCTTCTTCTTTGCTTCGGCTTTTTCATCAGGTCTGGATAAGAGTAGTACAGACCAGATAAGAAATGAAACAATAGTAGTTACAGTACCTTTTAGTTTTCCGGGAGTTTCGTAAACAAATTTGATCTTATGTTCGCCGTTTGTTGCAACTACAAGTCCCACAAAGTCACCGTCCATTGTTACGATGACATGGGCTTTATTCTCGTCAACATAGGCTGTCCAACCCTTGTCATACGGGATGGTCGTGAACAGTATCATGTGTTCATCATCCTGAGTTACTGTACCCTCTATCCTGCCGGGAGTATATGACGTGATGGTCATAGGGTGAGAGGAAAGATTGGAGTAAGCTCTTGAAAGTTCTTTGGGATCGGCCTGCTTGAAACAGATCGTATTAAGCAATTGCTCGGAAGAAACTCCGGTAAAATCAATTGTCCAGGATCTGAAATTGCCTTCTCCGACAGTGTTATCAAGTATCTCATAAGGGAACTCCGAAAGGCCTGAAGAAACTGCATTGTGGTTAAGCTTATGAGGTATGTCAAGTCCTGAGAACCCTGCGATCAATTCCGGAGAAGGTCCGTATCCGTCTTCGGCATTGAACCAGGCATAAGTATTATCATCGGCGTCATTAATATAATAAGTAACAAAGGGGTTGTTGACCTGATTTGTAACTCTTTTATATGCCACAAGACCTCCGGAAGAGATGATCTCTTCCGAAAATGCGGCATTTTTTATCCTGTCTTCCGGAACGTCAGAGTAGAGTATGTAATCCTCATCAGTCATTCGCTGCAAAAGAGCGATATCGGTCTCAAAAGGATCTTCTTCGGGCATATAAGCGGACATTGAAGGCGAGACCATAAATGCAAAAGGTAATGCCTCGGGATTCTCATTTAAGATGTAATCCCCGTTTTCGTCGGGAGTAAGGGTATATTTAACGGAAAAAAGCATATCGGTAAACTTCTGTGTACCGGTATCAAATGTTCGATGTGAAGAATTGGGGATACCCAGAGTTGAAAAAGTGAGACGAACTTTTTCATCGTCACTTATACCGTAGGAGGAAAGTGTATTTACGCCCAAAAGCGAAGCTTCGTTATAATTGCTGCCTCCGTTTAACTTCATCCTGTACAGAGAAGGGTCCGCAGCCTTAACAGTGGAGATCGCTGCATTAAGTTTATTATATCTGTTATCAAATTCGGATGAACTGATCCTGAGAGAGGGATCGGATCCGGATCCTGCAAATGAGCTGATGGAACTGAAAGAGTTGATCGACAGTTCGGCTATCAGTACCGTAAATGAAATATATAACAATGCTTTGGATGAGAATCTCTGTCCGGTATATAAGTGTATCCATAATAACCATATCAGAAGAAATGCGGCGTTAAGGATAAGTCCGTTTTCCGTTGCGGCATTTAAACCGGTCATGGATTGGAGAAGTGCGGTAAAAGCATAGGATATGATCAAAACAGCTATGTAGATCCGAAAAGCCTTAAGGGGTAATTCACGGGTACTATCATTATTCAGCAAGATCTGTTCTGCTATTATGATCAGCATAAAAACAACGCATGGAGCAAAATCAAAAGTGCTGTTTACGCCCTGAGGTCTGATGATCTGAAGCACCATATTGAGATGCGGAGAGATCATGGCGCAGATATATATGATCAGTACAGCGGATACTCCGATTTTTTTATCTTTGGAAATGTTCCTGCCTGTGAAATAAAAAGGCAATAAAAGCAATACGGGAAGACCGCAGTACAATGCGGGCACCTGATTGAATGAGTTGCCTGTCGAGTTGATAAAGAGGGCGCTTATTATATCGGGAATAGTGGTTGTTAATTCCGGAAGCGCGGTATCAAACGCACCGCCGTGTTCTTTGATGAATAAATATGCGGGAATAAAGAATAAACCGCAACATCCGAGTGCCAGCAGACAGGGGAGAAGGATGCGGAGCACCATTACGGGAATGCGCTTTAAATTCTTTGTATTAGCAATATAGATGATCGAGCGGATTAAATATACTACAAGGATAAATACGGATATGATAAAACCCATATAGAAATTTGTAATGAACAGATAAACCAGACAAAGCGTGAACAAAAGCAGAGTGGTTCTGTCCTTTTTTCTGTAAGCAAAATCTTTTTCGCCCTCATATTCATTAAGCGATATCGTATCAGCTGTAAATGCCATTAATAACGGAAGGATATACATGGCATCAAACCAGGAGTAGTTGTTAAGACTCACCTGAAACCATGAGGACAGAGCCCAGCAAAGCGAGAAGAACAAAGTGACGGGGCTTTGGGTTTTAATATTTTTTTCCGAAAAAAAAGAAAATGCCGCTGCTGCGAGTGAGATCTTAAGTATGATTATGACATTTGCCATTGTGATCATGGAGATGCCCGGGATCAGATACAGCAGATTGAAAGGGCTGAAAGCAGTATACAGATATGTATATATCGTAGGCGAACCGGCATATATTGAAAAAGAATACCAGAGGCTTTCTTCTCCCTTAAGAACTCTTAGAAAAGACTGTATAAACGGAAGGTATTGCTGATAATTATTCCCTATGCTAACAGAGGAACCGGTGAAACTGAAAAAACCGAGTATAAAGAAAAGGAACGTCATGACGACGGCAGTCATGAAGAAACTGATAAAAGGTGTACGCTTGAGTGATTTCATAGATTTGTCCTTTAATATATGATGCTACATAATAATATCAATTTATTATATAATGGTTAAAATATAAACGCAATCAGCTGATGGCACCTGTGATTGCGCTGACATGATTCTTTAATATCGAGGGCTGCATCAATGGAAAATATCGAAGAAATAATTGAAATTAATGAAATCAATAAAGAAGAAAGTGGGACTGATGAAGCGGGATTTATTGTTCCGGAACTGCTTTTGGATAAAAAATTCGCAATTAATATTAAGCATATATTTTTGACAGTAATCCTGACTCTTGTATGTGCAGGGGTGATCTTCTTTGTGGCGGATTGCTTTCCCGGGGTTGGAAGCGAGATTTTTGTATGGTCCGACGGTGCTCAGGGAACGGGCAATTTTGAGTGGAGGAAGGTGCTGGCGGGAGAAAGTACGGAATATACCTTCGCCACTGGAATGGGAAGTGAAAGAACGTCACCGTATATTGTCGACCCGGTTGCGGCATTGATCAATCTTGCAACAGATGATATTAATCTAACCTCTTTTATTTGGGTGATTATAAAATGTTCTCTTGCAGCCGCTTCATTTAATGCTTTTATCCAGTACTTCCTCAGGAAAAAGGATACTATTCTGGTTGCGTTATCGGTAGTATATGCTATAAGTGGATATTTCCTTGGATTTTATATGGTCCATGAGTACCTTAATGTTACTTACTTCTTCCCCTTGATAATGATCTGTGTACTGCGTTTTGTCAGAACGGGGAAGTGGTTTCTGCTCTCTCTTGCATACGGCTTCAGCTTCTTTTCTTTTTTCTACTCGTCTTATATAAGTGGAGTGTTCAGTTTTATCTGTTTTTGCGGACTTCTGTTTTTCAGATACGGTAAGGATATTCGCAAGATCCTTAAAACCGGATCGATTTATGTTTTATCGGTCATTGCAGGTATGTTTATTGCGGCCTGCAGGTTGCTGCCTACCGTAATGACGATATTAAGAAATGATGCGATCAATGAGGAGGCCCGTAATTTTGAGCTGATCACGCCCTGGGATTTTTTCTCTAATTTCTTTATAGGACAGTATCAGTCATTTGATAATCCGTATCCAATGGTTTATTGCGGTTTGCTCCCGCTGTTTCTTTGCATTTACTTCTTTTTTGATAAGGATGTGTCCAAAAAAGTCAGACTTTTTGCGGCCGGGGTGCTGGTGTTTCTTTTGGTTTGTACTTTCTTTAAACCTTTTTACAGGCTTATCCATTTTGGGGCTGAGCCTAATTCATTTGCATTCAGATTTTCCTTT